>JAABUH010000537.1_pt1 | contig 54192 bp, 47 predicted proteins | sample 5559121 | NCBI WGS metagenome assembly JAABUH01 (sample SAMN10711871, study PRJNA513364) | rock metagenome | isolation source: Antarctica rocks | place: Antarctica: Victoria Land, Battleship Promontory nord | collected 2015-12-28 | reverse complement strand
CAGAGGAGCGTCATGGTGCGATAGACTGCCTCCGGCATCGGGCGACTCCTTCGGTAGGTCGGTCTCAGCACCCGCACTCTACCAACGGACCACGCCCGATGCCACTTCAATTAGCGGAAACTAGAGGAAAAGGAACTCGCACAATTGCATGGCATAGGGCCAAAGGCGCGCGGCCAACTTCGCGCCGCGCTGGCGGAACGCGGCCTCTCGTTCGCCAGCGGACAACCGGACGCGAAGACAGGCCAATAGCGCTTCGTCGCCAGTCGCCTGGCAACGGCGAGCCACCCGCCGATAATCGGCGGGTGGCGGAGACAACGGGGGCGATGACACACATCAGCGCCTATAGCAACGCGCATACTGCCTGACCGCCGCGCCCAGCCCGCGCAGGCGGGTAGTATGCCCTTCATGGGTACTTCGCCGGGGTCGCCTATGGCTGTCCAGAGCCGGGGGCGTGTACCCCCGCGCGGGGTGGTGGCTGCCCTCCGGGGCATTTCAACCCCCGGACCCCATGCCACCGGACAACACGGCCAACCATATCGAACACCGCTCTATCCGATAACGCCAAACACAGCATGGCCCCGGTGCGGCATACGCACCGGGGCCATGCCACGCTTGTGAATACCGGCCGGTTAGGAGTCGGCGGCCCCCGCCCGGTAGAGGTTCAGCACCTCGGTCAGGCGCTCCTGCGCGGCCAGGGTGTTCGGCGCGACGTTGATGATGACATGCCCGACCCCCAGCTCGTCGTAGGCGCGCAGCCCGTCGGCGATCTCCTGCGCGGTCCCGGTCAGCACCTTGTCCTTGTCGTCGACCGGCATCGTCATCTCGCCGAGATCGGGGAAGGCCACCTGGACCCCCGCCGTCACCTCCAGCGAATCCGGCGCGCGCCCGACCTCGCCGCAGGCCGCATTCAACGCCGCGCGACGCGGATGCATCAGGGTCGGCTGTCCGAACCAGGCGGTATTCCAGCTATCGGCCCATTCCGCCGTCAGGCGCAACATGCGCGGCCCGCCCGACGCGATCAGGACCGGGACACCGCCGGGCGGCGGCGCGGGGTGCATCTCGCAGTTCGGCGCGCTGTGATACTCGCCGTGGAAATCGACCTTCCCATCGCGCACGAGCGGCACGATGATCTTGATCGCCTCCTCGAAGCGCCCGGCCTTGTGATCGAACGGCAAACCGAAGGCGTCGAACTCCGGCTCGTGCCAGCCCGCGCCCAGCCCCAGGATCAGGCGATTCTCGCTGATCGCGGCGAGGGTGACGGCCATCTTCGCCAGCACCGCCGGATTACGAAACGCGGTGCAGAGGACGATCGTCCCCAGTTGCACCCGCTCCGTCGCCTCGGCCAGCGACGAGAGCAGCGTCCAGCACTCCCACGGGCCGGAGACCGGACGTTCCGGGAAGCGGTAGATCAGGTGATCGAAGAGCCAGATCGAATCGAAGCCCGCCCGCTCCGCGCCCTGCGCCAGGGCGCGAATCTCCTGATATGAAGGGGCGATCCCCGTCTGCGGGTTCTCGGTGATCGGTAACGTAACCCCGATTTTCATCCTCGGTCTTCTCCTCTATACGACAGTGTTCACGCGCGCATCCTATCACGACGGCGCGCGTTGCAGTTTGGGGCCGACCCCGAAGCGCCTGGGCGCGCGCCTCTGCTATCATGCGCGCACCGGCATTAGCAGCGTGAAGGGGGTATGCGTGACCAACGACTTCCCGAACCCGCACTTTCTGATCGACCTCGCCTGGTTGCAGGCGCATCTCGATGATCCGCGCCTGCGCCTGATCGACGCCCGACCGGCGCACGATTACGCGGCGGGGCATCTCCCCGGCGCAGCGAACGTCGATGTCTACGCCATCCGCACCGAGGATACCGGCCCGGAGGGGATCGCCGCGTGGGAGACGGAGCAGGTCGCCGCCTTCCGCGCCGCCGGGGTCAACGACGACTCGATCGTCGTCGTCTACGACGAGCACACGCTGACGAACGCGGCGCGCGCCGTCTGGGCGCTCGATTATCTCGGCCACGCGGCGGCGCAGTTGCTCGATGGCGGGATGGCGGCCTGGGTGGCGGCGGGCGATCCGCTGACGATCGCCGCGCCGGATGTGCCGCCAGGCAACTTCACCCCCGCGCCCGACCGCGACAAGCTCGCCACCCGCCACGACATCCTCGACCGTCTCGGCAACGAGGACACCGTCATCGTCGATACGCGCCGGATCACCGAATATCTGGGCCAGGAGCACCGAACGCAACGCAGCGGCACCATCCCCGGCTCGACCTATCTCGAATGGACGCACGGCATCGACGGGACCGGCGCGATCAACGACGCCGAGGCGGTGCGCGCGAGCTTCGTCGCGCATGGCATCACGCCGGACAAGGAGATCATCCCCTTCTGCGGCGGCGGCTATCGCTCCGCGCACACCTATCTCCTCCTCAAGGGGCTCGGCTACCCGCGCGTCCGCAACTATCTCGGCTCGTGGGGCGAGTGGGGCAACCGCGACGATACCCCGATCGTCATCCCGGACGGCGAATAACGGCACGACGACAGCGACCACGCCAGCACCCGACGCGAAGGAGAAGGCCACCGATGACAGGCACGGTCGAGACACTGCCGCCCTTTAGCATCGCCACGCGCGAGGAGGAGCTGCCCGTCCTGCGCGACTACACCTACCTCAACGCCGCGTTCCACGGCCCGATCCCGAACCGCGCGATCCGCGCGCTCACCGCGAGCGTCGAGGAGTTGCAATATCCCGGTATCGCGCGCGACGGGGTATCGCCCGATTACGGGACGGCGTTGCACGCCTCGGAGACGAGCGTGCGCGAGCGGATCGCGCGGCGGATCGGGGCCGACGCGAGCGAGATCGTCCTGACCAGCAACACGTCGCAGGGGATGAATATCTGCGCGCAGGGGCTCGACTGCCGACCCGGCGACAATGTGGTCATCCCCGCCGACGAGTTCCCCTCGCTCACCGCGACCTGGCTGAATCTCCGCCACAAAGGGGTCGAGGTCCGCATCGTCCCCTTCAGCGGCGCGGGGCCGACGACCGACGAGATCATGGCCCGCGTCGATGATCGCACGCGCGCCGTATCGTGCAGCGCGATCACCTGGAGCACCGGCTGGCGTGCCGATCTGGAAGCGCTGGGCGCGCGTTGCGCCGAGCGCAAGGTTCTCCTGATCGTGGACGGCATCCAGGCGGTCGGGGTGCAGCACCTGGACGTGAAGGCGCTGCGGATCAGCGCCCTGGCGTTCCACGGCTACAAGTGGCTGATGGCCGGGTATGGCCTCGGCGGGCTCTACGTGGCCCCCGAAGCGACGGATCGGATCGCGCCGACCTTCATCAGCGACGGGGCGATCGTCGGCGACGGACCCGGCGAGCAACACTGGCAGGAGGGCGCGCAGCGCTACTCCCTCGCGAATCGCAATCAACCCGCCTTCGCCACCCTCGCCGCCGCGCTGGAAATGCAAGAGGCGTTCGGGGCGCGGGAGATCGCGACGCGCAGCAGCGCCCTCGCCGAGCAGCTCTACGCCGGGCTCAGCACGCGCGGCGCGTTGCGGATCGTCAGCGCGCGCGACCCGGCCCGCCGCTCCGCGATCATCGTCTTCACCACGGGGAGCAGCGCCGACGATGCCGCGCTGGTGGCCCAAATGGCGGCGGCGAAGATCATGGTGTCGTTGCGCCCGCTCGGCGTGCGCGTCTCGCCACACTTCTACAACACCGAAGGGGACATCGCCCGCCTGCTCGACGCCCTGCCGCGTTGAGCGCAGAAAGGAGCATGACCAGCATGACCAGCACCGCTGCGGCAAATCCCGTCTTCACGCCCGCTACGCGCGAAGAGGAGTTCCCGGTCCTGCGCGAGTACACCTACCTCAATGCCGCGTTCAGCGGCCCGATCCCGACGCGCGCCGCTACGGCGATGGCAGCCCGCGCCGAGGCGCTGCAATATCCCGGCATCGCGCGCGGCGGGGCGGAGCCGGATCACGAGGCGACCGTGCGCGAACGGATCGCCGGGATGATCGGGGCCAAACCGGACGAGATCGTCTTCACCGCCAATACGTCGCAGGGCATGAACGCCTGCGCCCAGGGGATCGCCTTCCGCCCCGGCGACAACATCGTCATCCCCGCCGACGATTTCCCATCGCTCACCTATACCTGGCTCAACCTGCGGGCCAGGGGGGTGGAAGTGCGGATCGTGTCATTCGGCGGCATCGGCCCGACGGCGGACGAGATCATGGCCCGCGTGGACGACCGCACGCGGGCGGTCTCGTGCAGCGCGATCACCTGGAACACCGGTTGGCGCGCGGAGTTAGATTCGCTTGGCGAGCGTTGCGCGGCACGCGGCGTCCTCCTGGTCGTCGATGGTATCCAGGCGGTCGGGGCGGAGGAGATCGACGTCAAGGCGCTGCGCCTCAGCGCGCTCGCGTTCCACGGCTACAAGTGGCTGCTCGGCGGCTTCGGCCTCGGCGTTCTCTACGTCGCCCCGGACGCCGTCGATCGCATCGCGCCAACGTTCGTCAGCGCGAGCGCGGTGCTACCCAGCGATGCGCCCGCCGACGATGAGCCGTACTGGCGCGAAGGCGCGGCACGCTACACCCTCGGCAACAACAATCGCGCCGCATTCGCTACCCTCGCCGCCGCGCTCGATCTCCATACCGGCCTGGGATTGCGCGCGATCGCGGCGCACAACCGCGCGCTCGCCGCGCAGCTCTACGACGGCTTGCAGGCACGGAGCGGCCTTCGCGTCGTCAGCGCCGCCGATCCGGCGCGGCGCTCGGCCATCACCGTCTTCACCACCGGTGACCGCGCGCGCGATGCCGGCTTGGCGGCGCAATTGGAGGCGCAGCGGATCATGGTGTCGTTGCGCCCGCTCGGCGTGCGCGTCTCGCCGCATTTCTACAACACGGAGGGTGATATCGCCCGTCTGCTCGACGCCCTGCCGCGTTGAGCACACAAGGGTACGGCTCATCAGGGCGGCGCGGCGCGCGGGACGACCCGCACGCCGTGATCGGCTATTATTCCCCTCTGGAAAGGGGGAAACACGGATGAGCGCGAATGCCTCATTGACTATCGTCGGCGGACCGCAAACGATCGAGCCAGGGCAGACGACAACGCTGACCGCGCAAATCATCAATCTCGGGACCGTGCCGGATGACTTCCGCCTCAGCGTGCGCCAGCTCGATCCGGCCTGGGTCGTCTTTCGCCCTCCCACGGTCTTCCTGCAACCGGGCGCGCAGGCGATCGCCGAGATCGCCATCACCCCCCCGGCGAGTATCGCCCCGGCGATGTTGCAGCCGATCTTCCGTCTGCTCTCGCGGCGGGCGGGCAACGTCGCCATCGTCGAGATCGCCATGCCCGCGCCGTACCCGACGACGACCCCGATCTACGAAGCGCCGGTGCGTCCCACGCCCGCTCCGCCGTCGCAACGGGCCGTACCCGCGTCTCCCGCCGCCATCGTAGATACGGAGCCGACGTGGGACGACGATGAGGATACCGGCCCGGTGGCCGCCACGCCCGCGCGCGACGCGCCGCGCCGCGCGGGCTCGCCGTTGCTGGTACGGCTCCTAATCGGGCTGATCGCCATCCTGCTCGTGCTCACCGTCGGGGTCTTCGCTCTCAGTCGGCAGGCCAGCGCCCCGACGCTGACGCCCACCGCCATCGAGGCCATCGCGCCGACCGCACCGCCCACCACGGCGGTGGTGCAGGGCGTGACCACGGCGATCGTCGCGCCCACCGCCGCGCCGCCGACCGCAGCCGCCGCATTCGTGCCGCGCAACTACATCATCGCCAACACCGGCGGGCAGGGGGTCTACCTCCGCCGCACCGCCAACATCGAGGACCGCGACACCGCCTACGCGGATGACACCGCGCTCGTCCAGATCGGGCCGGACGTGCAGGCGGGCGGCATCACCTGGCACAACGTCCGCGCGCCCGACGGCAAGGTCGGCTTCGTGCCCGCGCAGTTCACCACGGTCGCGCCGTAAAGGCCATCGCGAGCACGGCACGCAAAAAGAGGGCGGCGCGCATTGTTCATGCGCGCCGCCCTTTTCGTTATGCTGCGCTGTGTGAGGCTGCTCAGCCGAGCGGGGTGAGGTAACGCCCCACCGCCCAGACGTGGCAGCCGCTCCCGGCGAGCACGAAGAGATGCCAGAGTTCGTGCGCCTCGAAGACCCCGCGCCGGATCGTCGGGCGGTTCAGCGCGTGGATGATCGCGCCGACGCTGTAGACCACGCCCCCCGCCGCTAGCCAGAAGAGGCCGGGCGAGGGGAGCGCGCGCACCAGCACCGGGACCGCGATGATCGCGACCCACCCCTGCAACAGATAGAGGATCGTGGAGAACCAGACCGGGGCGTCGATCCAGAAGATTTTGAGGAGAAAACCGGCGATCGCGAGCCCCCAGACGGTGCCGAGGATGCTCCACCGCCAGGCGCCATGCAGCGCGATCAGGCAGAAGGGCGTGTACGTCCCGGCGATCAGCGCGAAGATCATCATGTGATCGAGTCGGCGCAGGCGCGCGATGCCGAGCGCCGAGAGGGGCAGGAGGTGATAGAGGGTGCTGGAGGTGTAGAGACCGACCAGCGTCAGCCCGAAGATGAGGAAGGCGATCGCGTGGCGTTCCTTGCCCAGCGCCGTCGCCGTACCCACCAGCGCACCGAGCGTGATCAACGCCAAGATCGCCCCGACCAGGTGCGTGAAGCCATTGATCGGTTCGCGGAGATACTTCATGGTCGCCTCGGATGGAGTGAGTCGGCAGTCGGCAGAGAGAAAGAGTCCGTAGTCCGTAGTCCGTAGAGTGGTCTGCTGACAGGCGGTGCCCACTCATGGCACCGCGCCACCACTGCCGACTGCCGACCGCCGACTGCCGACTCGCCCCTAGCTCGCCTGCACCAGCGTCCCGTCCCTGCCGAATGAGACGGCGTGCGGGTCGCTCTCGGCGGTCAACTGCTGCGCCTCCTCGGCGGCGCGAGCGAGCGCTTCCGGCCCCGCGAAACCGAGCGCGGCCAGCACGACATCGCGCACCTCGCGCGCGAAGTGCGCGGCGGTGAGCAGGCCGGTCCGCTCCAACGCCTCGGTGAAGTGCTCCGCACCGGGGATCGTCTCGAGTCCGGGGAGATCGAAGTGATGCAGCGCATGTTGCAGCGACTCCAGCGTCTCCTGCGGGAAGAAGCGGAGGTAGCTGCGCGCGATCTCCGCGAAGACCGCGAACTGCGCGCGCTCATCGCGCAGGATCAGGCTGAAGACCCCCGCCGCGCCGGTCTCGACGCCCCGCTCGTGCTCGGCCGCGGTCGGCTCCTCGGTCAACCCGGACTCGCCGCGCACACGGCGGCGCAGCGCCTCGTAGAGGACGCAGGAGGTGCGCTCCTGGAAGAGGCTGTAGCAGATCAGGCCGAGGGGCGACCTCGCGCCGGGCTGCTCGCGCGCCAGGAACCAGCGGTGCGACAGGACGGCGTTGCGGAAAGCGCTCACCTCCGTCTCGTCCTCGCCATCGTTGATCAGCAACAGGGATAACGCCTCGGAGTGCTTCAACTCCTCCGCGCCCCAGGCGAGATGCAGATTCCGCTGCCCGCGCCAGCCCTTCAGCATGTCGAGGCTATCGCGGACGTACTCGCCGACATAATCTTCGATCCCGAGCAGTCCCCGACAGAGGGTCTTCGTATCGGCGCTCAGCGTACCGATCCGCTGACGGATCTCCTCGATCGGCACGGCATCCCAGGGCACCCAATTCCGCTCCTTCATCGAGCCGTGAAAGTAGCCGCTGAAGGCGGTGCGAACCTCGTCTTTCAGCGCGAGTACCCGTGATTCGTGTGTCCAGGTTGTCTGCCCGATCGCTGCTACGCCGACCATGAAGTTCCTTTCTTCGCCACCCACGGCCCATACCGCGGGTTGTCATGACAGGGGCGTCACCCGCTCCATCATCGCTTCTTCGAGCGGGAGCAACGCCTGATTCATCACTTGCAGCACCGTCGCTTCGTATTTGGCGACATCGCCGTCGCCGCGCAGCAACCCGATCTCCGCCACCCACTCGACCGTCCCGATCAACAGCGCCGCCAGGGTCGTCGGGTCGTACCGCCGGATCTGCCCCTGCACCATGCGGGCGGCGAGGCGTGTCGACAGTTCCTGCCACAGTTGCCGGTATCCCGGTAATGGACGGTACGGGGCCAAGCCCTTCAGGCCGAGATCGAGCCGTTGGAGCCGCAAGAGATCCCGCTCATTGAGCAGGAAGGTGAGCGCCGTGCGGATCGTCTCCGCCACGGGGGCGACGCTCGTCGGCTGATCGAGCACGGCGCACAGCTCGACGGTGAGCCGCGTCAGCAAATCCCCCACCAGCGCCGCGACCAGCGCCTCCTTGGACTCGAAGTAGAGGTAGACCGTACCGGTCGCCACGCCCGCGCGGCCCGCGATATCGACGATGTGCGCCCCGACGAACCCCTGCTCCGCGAAGACCGTCCGGGCCGCCTTGAGGATGTCCTCGCGTTTCTGCGGATCGATCGCCCGCGCCATCTACCAAGCCCTACCGAGAATGAATGAACGTTATTCATAACTATAGGGGCGTGCTGGGATGTTGTCAAGGAGGATCGGCGATCGCGCTTGACGTTGCTCCCTTTGCCGGTCGGATCGCGGCGCGGGCGACCATAATCGTGGCCGTAGGGTCAGCCGTAGGGTCATCGGGATGGGTGATCGCCGCCCTAGCGCTGTACCGTCGGCGTGATCCACAGTTCATCGACCGTCACGCGGTGCGGCTGCGTGGCGACGAAGACGATCGCGGCGGCGACATCCTCCGGCCGCAACATCCGCTCGCGCGCGTCGGCGGGTGGCGGGCTGGGGCGGTGGTCGAGGATCGCCGTGGCGGTGTCGCCCGGCAGGATCGCGGTCGCCCGGATGCCCTGCGGCTTCTCCTCGGCGTTGATGCTGTGCGCCACCGAGATCGCCCCCGCCTTCGACGCGCCATAGGCGATGCCGGAGAGGGTGCCCGGTCGGCGTCCGGCCATGCTCGCCACGATGATGATCGTCCCCTCGCCCCGCTCGCGCATCGTCGGCAACACCGCTTTCGCGCCGTAGAAGACGCCGTTGAGGTTCGTATCGACCACCCGCTCCCACTGCTCGGGCGCGATGTTGTGCAGCGCGCGCTCCCTGGTGTTGACCCCGGCATTCGCCACCAGCAGATCGACCCGCCCCCAGGCGGCGAGTACCTGCGCGGTCACGGCGGCCATCGCGTCCCCTTCGGAGACATCGGCGGGATACGCGGTCGCCTCGCCACCACTCGCCGCGATCTCTTCTGCGAGCGCGGTGATCACGTCGCCCGAGCGCGCCACGATCGCCACGCGCGCCCCTTCCGCCGCCAGCGCCCGCGCCGCCGCCCGCCCGATCCCGCTCGACCCCCCGGTGACGATCGCCACCTTGCCCGCCAACTTGCCCTCAGCCATCGGTCCGCCTCCCCCGCTAGCGTGCCGCCACACGGCGACCCCTCGCACACGCCGCTGAGTGTCGCATTCGGGCGCGACGAAGGCAAAAAAGAGGTCCGCCCGGCGATCCGGGCGGGCGCTGACGGAGCGTGCGCCACGGTGTAGTGCTGCGTTGCACGAAGACGTGTCGGGTTAGGCCGGGGCCGTCCCCACCCTCCCATCTAGGGGAGGGTCGCCGCCGCAGCGGCGGGGAGCGGTGCCAGCCCCACGCCGTCGCCCGACACGCGCTTGCGAAACGAACCATTTAGTCGCGCGGATGGAGGATCTTGGCGATCTGCTCCAGGTGGATCGTATGGTGGTGGCCGACCTGGAGGGCCGCGTCGGTCGTCGTGAAGTGGCCGCGTCCGGGGTGGATACCGGCCCGCTCCCGCTGCTCATCCGTCAGCCCGGAGAAGAAGGCGTGGGTCTCCCGACGCGAGCGCAGGAATTCGGCGACGACGGTGCGAAAGTCTTGCTCGTTGTAGCGCGCCGCGACGGCGATCGCCTCGTGATCGTACGCGGGGAGCTGCGGCGTATCCTGCTCGATCATCATGGTCACGCGCCCCTGGAAGAAGCCATCGAAGTCGCGCGGATGACCCATCACCTCGGTGGTCGTCCAGCCGTCGCCGCCATCGCGCAGCGTCGTCGCCGTCTCGCGGCTCAGCGGCGCGAGGAAGAGATCGAGCGTGTTGGCCGTGCGCTCCATCAGCGTCAGCTGCGCCCGCCGCACGGACGCGAGTTGTCCCGTCTGCTGAAAGCCCCCTTCCTCAGGCGCGGGGCAGCCACGCCCCGCCGCGCCCCGTATTCATTGACCATGAGCGCCAGTATAACAGGCGATTCGCGCCGTACCCGCGCGCAAAACGACCAACGTCCCTGGCGCAGATGAACCGCTGGTCCTCTTGGTCGGTATCGCACGTCTATGCTACATTTCTTCCTCACGATGGAACGACGAATAGGGCGCACCGACACGGCTCACACGCTGCTGACGCCCGCCGCAGGGGTGTGGTACAGACACGCCCGCGAACGGGGGTATTGAGGTGCTGCCATTCCTCCTGCGCTACGGCTTCGTGGCGATCTGCAGCGCGATCGTCCTCGAAGAGCTCGCGATCCCGATGCCGATCCCGACCGATGTGCTGATCGTCACCGCCGGGACGACCGGTGGCGGCGTCGGGCGCTTCATCCTCTGGTTCGTGCTGATTTCCCTCTCTTCGGCGACCGGGGCGACCGGGCTCTACGCGATCCTCCGGCGCGGCGGACGCCCGCTGGTCGATCGCTTCGGGCGCTACGTCCACCTCGGGCCGAAAGCCCTCGCGCGCGGCGAGGCGTTGCTGGCGCGCGGCGGCTGGTGGGGGATCGCGTTCGGGCGTGCCACCCCCGGACTTCGCCTCCCCACGGTGGTGATGTGCGCCCTCCTCGGCGTCCCCTACCGCCGCTTCATCACCGCGCACATCACCGGCTCGGCGGTCTACATCCTCGTCTTCCTGACCCTCGGGCGCTACTTCGGGTCGCGCGTCCTCCAGGGCTTGCATCTGCCGCGTGTCAGTGTCCGTCTGCTCGGCCTATTGCTGCTGGCGGTCGGCCTACCCGCGCTCCTCGTCTGGTTCGCCAAGCGGGCGCACATCGAGCGCGAAGACGATATCGCCCCCGGTCGTCACCTCACGGTCGGCGCGGCGATCCTGGCCGGACTGGCCGGCACCATCGTCTTCGCCGCCGCCTGGGCCGCCAGCTTCGCCGTCACCGACATCGCCGGATTGCCGTCGCCGGTGATGATCGGCTATCGCGTCGCGCGGCGTCTGATCGGGCAACAGGCGGGCGCGTTCCTCCTCGGCTATATCGCGCTGATCCTGGGCGGGATCGCCCTGGGCACCATCTATCTCGAACTCATCCTGCCACGCCTCACCCGCTGGCTGCGCGCCCTGCCGAGTCAGGCCACGGGATTGGCACTGTTGACCCTGGCGTTCGCCGCCTGGCTCGCCTGGCACTCCGGCGTGCCGGATCGCCCGCACGCACACCTCGCCATCGCGATCACGCTGACGCTCGGGAGCATCGCCTACGCGATCGCTGTCGTCTACGCGCGCGCCCTGGCCCTCACCCTCATCATGCCGCCCGATCGCGCCGCATCGCGCCCGACCGTGTCCCCGCCAGATACCACCCCCGAATAGCCAGTCCGCTACCAGCCCCAGACGACCGCGCTTGCCCCCCTCCCGGCAGGCTCGTATAGTGCGCCTACCGTTGGGGGCGGTAGGAGCGCGCCCGCAGCGATGGCGCGCATGGTTGGCGCGCGGGTGGGTAAAAAGGGGGGCCGATGCGAATCACGGGGATCACACCCTATCTGGTGCGAGCCAACGAAGGCGGCGTGGCCGAGCGTCCGCGCGGGCGGAACTGGCTCTTCGTGGCGGTCGAGACCGACAGCGGCCTGATCGGGTACGGCGAAGGGGGCGGCTGGCCCGAGGTGGTGGCGCACGGTATCAACGAGGTCGCGCCGTTCCTGATCGGGCAGGATCCGGCCCGGATCGAGCACCTCTGGTACGTCATCTACGATGTCTTGCATGGGCACGGCCTGACCGGGGCGGTGCGCGGCGGGGTGCAGAGCGCGACCGACATGGCGCTCTGGGATCTGAAAGGCAAGGCGCTGGGTGTGCCGGTCTACGAACTCCTCGGCGGCGCGGTCCACGAGCGGATCCGGGTCTACGGCCACGCCGATACGCCGGAAGTGGCGCGCGAACTGGTCGCCGCCGGGTACACCGCGTTCAAGTGCCACCCCTCGGCGGAGACGATCGCCACGCTGCGCGAGGCGGTCGGCAAGGACGTGGAGATCGGCCTGCACGGACACGGCGAGTTCACCGTCCACGCGGCGGTCCGCCTCGCGCAGGCGGCGGAGCCGTTCTGCCCCGCCTTCTTCGAGGAGCCGACCCACCCCGACGAACTCGACGCGCTGAAATCGGTCGCGGCGAAGGTGACGGTCCCGCTCGCCGCCGGGGAGCGCCTTTTCCACAAATGGTCGGTCTACGACCTGCTCAAGACCGGCGCGATCGCCCTCTTACAGCCCGAGACGACCCGCCTCGGCGGGATCACGGAGTTGAAGAAGGTCGCGGCGATGGCCGAGGCGGCGGGGATCCAGTACGCCCCGCACGATGGCTCGGTCGGGCCGATCGTGGAGCTGGCGAACGTCCACGTCATGGCCGCCTCGCCGAACGCCCGCTTCCTCGAACACCGCTTCCGCGATGTGCCGTGGCGGCATACGGTGGTGCGCGGCGCGCTCGAACCGGTCGCTGGCTACATGACCGTCCCGACCGCGCCGGGCCTCGGCGTCGAACTCGACCTGGACGAGATCGCCAGGTACGCGATCCTGCCGCACGAGCGCTACGAGTACCGCCTCCGCACCCCCGACGAGATGCGCCGCTGGTACGCCTGAATCCCCGCATCGACGGCCTTTACACGAGCAAGGATCGGAGGAATTATGTCTACCAGCACCTTCAAGCGCGTCGCCCCGGAGACGTTGGCGACCCTGCGACAGGTCAGCATCGCCACATTGAGCGCGCAACTCCTGAAACGCGGCTACGCCCAGCTCTTCCTACAGGGGGTCGCCCCGCTGCGCCCCGAACTCCGCCTGGCCGGACAGGCGGTGACGCTGCGCTTCATCCCGGCGCGCGAGGATCTGGCGCGCGACGAGCAGATGGCGGCGGGTGAGTTCAACAATCTGACGAATAAGCAGCGGATCGCGGTGGAGACGGTCGGACCCGGCGACGTGCTGGTGATCGACGCGCGCAATGACATCCGCGCCGCCTCGCTCGGCAACATCCTGGCGGCGCGGATCAAGGCGCGCGGCGCGGCGGGGATCGTCACCGACGGCGCATTCCGGGACAGCCCTGCTATCGCGGCGATCGACCTACCGACTTACGCGCGCGGCCAGAACCCGAACATCTCCTTCACCGTCCACTACGCCGCCGACCTCAACGTGCCGATCGCCTGCGCCGGGGTGGCGGTGATGCCCGGCGACGTGATCGTCGGCGACGGCGAGGGGGTGCTCGTCGTCCCCGCCGCGATCGCCGACGAGGTGGCGCGCGACGGCTACGAGCAGGAGCGCAAGGAGTCGTTCATCTACGACCGGATCGTCGCCGGGGCGAGCATCGTCGGCACCTACCCGCCGAACGCCGACACCCTGCGCGAGTACGAAGCCTGGAAAGCAGCGCAGCGGTAGGAGGGACGGTCACCGCAGAGGCGCAGAGACGCAGAGAGAAAGCACGAGAGAAGGGACGGAACAGGAGACACAAAGACACAGAGGGGGAACGGGAGAGGGCACGACTTAAGGGTGGGCGGTGCCCTACAACAGCAATACCCCCTCTCCTCGGATGGGCGGGTGCCCCCTGGGCGGCGGGGTGGCGCGTAGCGCCGGGGGTGAGGGTAGGAGCAGCGCCGCCGCGTTCGTGGGAGATTCCGGGGGTTTAAGCCCCCGGCTACGGGTGCATCACGGCACCGGCGAAGCCCGCCTGCGCGGGCTGGGCTCCGATCCTTACGCCGCAGCGTCACGTAGCGGGCCCCTCTCCCAGACTGGGAGAGGGGTGGCGCGCCGGGTGCCCTCTGGGCGGACGCGACGGGGTGAGGGCCGTCCCCTGGCGTAAGGAGATTTGGCCCGTAAGTGCGTGGTGCCGTTGGGCTGAAGCCCCGGCTGGATGGCCTCCGGCCACCAAGTACCCATGAAGGGCACAATGTCCGCCTCCGCGGACTGGAACATTCCAACCCTTTCTCTCTTCCGTCCTCCGTATCTCTGTGTCTCCTGTTCCGTCCTTCGGCTAGATCAGGTGCAGCGCGGTCTGCCGCCCATCCAGCCAGCGCATCGTGCCGCCGGTCATGATCGCGTCCTCTTCGAGGGCCATGCGGACCTCCTGGCCGTCCCACTCCGGCACCGGATAGCGAACGTTCAGCTCGATCGAGTAGCTCGTATCGTCGAAGACCTCGTAGTCGCCGCGACCCGGCACGCCGCCCTGCTGATCCCAGAGGCCGATGGTCGGGCCGGCGGCGTGGCCGTGATAGCCGAGCGGGTGGCTGTAGATGCTCGGTAGCAGCCCTTCTGCGTTCGCCCGGGCCAACGCCTCGCGCAGGACATCGTTGCCGCTCTTGCCGACCGCCATCGCCGCCATGTGAATGTCTTGCAGGCGGTTCCCGGCGACCAGCGCCGCCTGCAACCCGGCCGGGGCGTTGGTCTCGCCGGGCTTGAGGACGTAGGCGTTCTGCTGCTGATCGGTCGCCAGCCCGAGATAATAGAAGCCCATGTCGCAGTGCAACAGGTCGCCGGGCTGGATCAGGGTGCGCGGGGTCACGGTCTTGCCGTCGCCGCGCGAGGGCGGGAGGAACGACTGATCGGGCGCCTGGATCGAGATCGAGGGCTGGAACCAGGTCCGCACGCCGAGGTCATGCATCATCTGACGCATCCACCAGACCACATCGTCGGTCGTCGTCACGCCCGGCGCGATCGTGCGCGGGGAGGACGCCTCGGCGATGATCGCGTGGCCGAGTTCCACGCTCGTCGGATAGGCCGCGAACTCCGCCGGGATCCGGCGCTCCAGCCAGCCGACCGCCAGCCGCTCCGCCCCGAGGGTGCGATCGGCGTACTTCGGGCCGAGCGTCGCGATGATCTTGCCGTGCTCCTGGAAGCTGAGCCCATCGCCGAACGCGAAGTCGTCCGAGACGTTGAGGCCGATCGATTGCGGGTCGTATTCCTGCACGGTCCGGCCCAGCGCGGCGTCCTGGTCCTCGCCGCTGTCCGGGTTCCAGCCACGCTTATAGAACTCCCCGAAGCCGTAGCGATCGAGCGTGATCCGGTCCACGCCGCCATCGGCGCGGCGCGCGAAGACGAGGATCGTGCGCCGCCGCGCCGCCATCGACGGCTCGGGGAGCAGCGTCATGATCACCGGGTCTTCGTTGTACTCGCGCGCGGCGACGATCCACATGTCGAAGCCCTCGCGCGCCATGATCTCGGGGATCAGCGTGTCGAGCCGCTCGCGCAGCCAGTCGTTACGAATCTCCGCCTGTTGTCGCAGCGGCAGGAGCCGCGCCCGCCGTGCCTCGACAAACGCCCGCTGCCGCTCCTGCATCTCCTCGTCGGTCATCGTCCCTCCTCAAGCGCGCACACCCATCGGGCGGCACGACCGCGCCGCGCTCGCGCCGACAAGCCTCGTTCGGTGCCGCGATTGTAGCAGGGCACCCCGTCGCGCGGGATCGCGCTCAGCGCCGCGCCAACCGACGAGGGTCGCGCACGGCGAGGAGTGCGCCACGATAGGCGGAGCCGTTGAGCCAGTCGCGCAGCCTCACCATCCCCCACAGGGCGAAGAGCGCCAGGAGCTGCGCCACGGTGCTGTTGGTGCGGTCGAGATCGGCGAGCGCCGGCACGGTGTGGAAGAGCGCGGCCAGCGGCAGGAAGAGGAGGTAGACCCAGAGCGCGTTACGCCCGAGCGAGAGGACGAACCAGCCGAGGGTCGCCCGCAACGGCACCCAGCACCAGGTGGTCAGGAGGACGCAGGCTTGCAGCGCGATGGCGACGGAGAGCAGGCGGCGCGGGGTGAGATCCAGGCGCGCAACCTCCATCCCCTGCGGATCGAAGAGCCAGAGCGGCAGCATCCCGCGCTGCCAGAGGACCAGGCCAGCGAGCGCGACCACGCTGACCAGCGCGGCATAGAGCCACCATAGGCGCGGATAGCGCGCCGCGAACGCGCCGAGTGCTTCGCGGTAGTAGCCGATGGTGAGGCCACCGAAGAAGAGGAATTGCCAGGCGACGAGCGACACGCCGGTCGCGAAGGGGAGTGCCAGCACTTCCGGGTAGAACTGCGCCGCCAGATACAGCCCCATCGACACCAACGGCACGAGCCAGCCCCGCCCCTCCGCACACGCCAGCAGGGCCAGCGGCGCGACCAGCAGCAGGATGGCGTAGAGGGCGAGGTATTCGGCCCCGTAGGCGGTCCGCGCCAGCGTCACGGCGGCGACGATCAGGGCGTCGGGGTGCCCGTCATACGCCGTCGCACCGGGGAACGGGGTCCAGAGTTGTACCCGCCCGAGCGCAGTCAGCAGCGTCCCGAGCACGGTGATCCCGACCGCGAGACGATAGAGCTGCCAGGCGCGTGTCAGCAGGTGCCGCACCGTGCCGCCGAGCGCCTCGCGCGAGGCGGTGAACCCCAGGACGTACCCGGCGATGACGACGAAACCCTCCGCCGCCGAGAGGAAGAACCCTCGCGTCCCGGTCGCCGCCGCGAGCCACGAATCGCCCCCCAACCCGGCGATGACCATCGCGATCACGCAGAGACCCCGCAGCAGATCGAAGCGCGGATCGCGCACGCCACGTTGCACGTAGGCGAGCGGCCAACGCCGCGCACCGCCGGTGGCGCGTGACTTCGCGGGACGCCGCGCAGACAGGTGTGCCGGATCCTCCACGGAGCCGACCAAATCGCCCAGGATACTCGTTTGCTGCGGGGCGAGCGTGCGCGGCGCGTCCGGCCCTTCCGTCGCACGGCGCGGCTCCGGCAACCCCGCCTTACGGGGCTCGTGGATCGTCTGTCGCACCCTTCCACCGATCGCTCGACACGGCCACGCCGAAAACTCGGCGCGGCGGCTACAGAGACACCGTACCAGCGACTCGACCGCGTAACCATAGGAGATGTGGCCCGAATCGTCGGGCGCGTTCGGCCCGCAGACTGGCTCTCTTTCCTAATTCTCTCGACGAGGATTGTTTCACCGGCTCACAGCGCGTACCATGATGGCGGTGGACATACGACCATCCCGCGTACCATGAGGATGGCGACGAGCGCACAACCATTGGTAGTGATGGGCCAGGCGGAAACAACCGGGAGAGCGCAACGATGATCTGGCGGATCGGCCTCCTCTTTGTCGGCGCAGTCCTGCTCATAGGGGCGAGCGTGGCGATCGCCACCGGCGCACTGCGCGGGACACCGGCGCCCCCGACGAGCGCCAACGCGACCATCCCGGTGATCACGGTCACGCCCGCCGCCACGAGCGCACGCGCGACCGTCACGGCGAGCAGCATCACCCCCACCAGCACGCCCGCCACAGCGGCGAGCACCACGCGGACGGTCGCCCTCGCCAGCCCGCAGGCGACAGCGCCGCGCGCGACCCTCGCCACGCCAACCCTGCCGACCGTCGCCAACGGCGGCTGCGCGATGAGCCTGCCCGGCGGCTACGAGGCCGATCCCACCCAGGTCGGCTATTATCCGGCGCGCGACCGGACCGGCTTCGTCGCCCTCGACTCGTTCGCCGGGGCCGATCAGACACCCGCGACCCTCGCCCAGGCGTTCGCCAGCGGCACCCTCAGTCGCGTCCTCACGGACTATCAGCGGACCGGCGCGACCGATCTGGGGGATCGCTACCGCATCGACTACCGCGCGACCTCCGGCGGGCAGACCGGGCGCGGGAGTACCCAGGTCCAGGTCTTCGGCGGTATCGGCTGCGGCGTGACCGTCTTCGCCCTCGATGGCGCGACCGGCCCGCTCGCCGCCACCTTCGATCTGCTGGTACGATCGCTCGTGCCGGTCCAGGCTCCGCGCATCGGCACCGCCACCACCACCCCGTGAAGCGACGCGCCCGCCGCGCCGCACCAGCCGAGAAGCCGCAGCAGGAGCACGAACCAATGCGCGTCACCAAACTGACCCTCGGGCCGCTAGCGAACAACGTCTACATCCTCACCGCTGAGGGTCGGAACGAGAGCGTCATCGTCGATGCCTCCTTCGATGCGGCGCAGATCGCCGAGGCGACGGCGGGGACGAACGTGCGCGCGATCCTGCTGACGCACGGCGACCACAACCACATCGACGCCCTGGCCGCGCTGCAAGAGCGCTTCGACGTGCCGATCGCCATCCACCCCGCCGACGCCGCACGCCTCGCCTCGCCGCCTGACATCCTCCTCCAGGAGGGTGGGATGATCGGCGTGGGCGACGAGGAGTTGCGCGTCCTGCATACCCCCGGCCACACACCGGGGAGCGTCTGCTTCCACCTGGTCGGGACGCTGATCGCGGGCGACACCCTCTTCCCCGGCGGCCCGGGGGCGACGCACGGCAATACGGAGCACTTCGCGCAGATCATCGGCGCGATCCGCGACAAACTCTTCCTGATGCCCGACGAGACGCTCGTCCGCCCCGGCCACGGCGACGACACGACGATCGGGGCGGAGCGCCCGCGCTTGCAGGAGTGGATCGCGCGCGGCTGGTAGCATGACCGGCAACGACCGCGCCCGCACCCTATAGCCATAGACACGTCGCTTACCCAATAACTATGGTGCACAATAGCAACGCGAGAGCGGGAGGCCACATGGCCTCCCGCCCTGATCGTGCGTCTATGATCGCCGCTCCGTACCGCTTAGCGCAGCTTGAAGTAGCTGTTGAAGGCACGCCACTCGGCCTCGGCGAACCAGCCGCGCGGGGCGAGCTGATCCCACCCGGACCAGGCACCGTTCACGTTGCTCGTGTCAGGCAACGCCCCGGCATAGTGGACGTAGGTCGCGGTGTCCTGCCGATACCCGGAGTCGGCGGGGATGTTCGGGTAGAGCGCCGGGTTCTCCGGCTGCTGCCAGTAGCCCTTCACTACCATGCCACGGGTGATGAACGAGATGACCTGGGCGTAGACCACGGGGGGAACAAGGCGGGGATGGATCGCAACCGGGTCGGGCGCGCGGGCTACCAGTTGCTGAACCGCCCGAAGAGGAGCGAGGTGCGGCGACGCTCGGGGCCGTCGTACGGTGCCGCGCGGGGGTGCCAGACGACCAGCACGAGCGCCGCCCAGAGGGCGAGGAGGCCGTAGGCTTTGTAGGTGAGGAGGAGGCGGATCGGCCCGTCATATGGGCCACCGCGCCAGAGATCGCGCTCGGAGCCGAGGACGAGCAGGGCGGCGGCGAGCGCGAAGAGGGCGAGGCGCGGCCAGGTGACCGCGCCCCGCGCCAGCGCGAGCGCCAGGAGCGCCAGCGGGAGCAACGCCCAGGCGGTGTAATGCGACCAGGCGGTCGGGATGATCAGGATGGCGACCGGGATCGGCAGGACGAAGCGCAACGCCGCCGCCAACGCGCCGCCGCCACGCCGCCAGACCACGATGCCGCTGACGATCACCAGCGGCACCGCCGCGAGATCGGCGAGGGTGCCGGTCAGCGCGGCGGGGTAGATCGAGCCGACCCCATTGGCGGTGATCCGCGTGGCGAGGAGACGCCCGAAGAGGGCGTAGAGGGTCTGATTCTCGGCATAGAGCGTCCCGCCGCCGACCGCCGGGAGCACCTGCGTCAGGAAGATCCAGCTATTGCGCGGCCCCGCCAGGATCGCCCCCAGCGCCACCACCAGCGCCCCGCCGAGCGCGCCCCCGACGATCACGCGCCAGCGCCGCGCCAGCAGGGGCGCGAGGAGGAGCAACGCCGGATAGAACTTCAGCGCCAGCGGCAGGGCGAGCAACAGGCCGACCGCGAGGTCGCGATCGCGCCGCGTGATGTAGAGGATCAGCGCGGCGAGGGTGAGCGCGAGGAAGAGGGCGTCCCACTGGCCGAGCCCCAGACTGTCCCGGCTCGGCGTGCTGACGAACCACAGCGCGATCAGCCCTTGCGTCAGCGGCAGGCGCGGCGACAATCCGAAGTGCCGCAAAAAGGCGAGCAACGTGCCGACGTAGACGCCGACGTTGAGCAGACGCCAGGCGTTCAGCGCGAAGTCGTAAGGGAGGAAGGTCCAGGGGATGAACAGGGCCGCGCCGATCGGTACGTGCCGATAGACGGTGATCTCCCCCGGATCGCGGGTGATCCCGGAGAGATCGTAGAGTTGGCCCCACCCGCGCGCCGTGGTCGCCGCCTCGTAGAAGACCTTGAAATCGTAGCTGTTCGTCGGGGAATCGGCGGGGAGCCAGCCGAGCACGAAGCCGACGAAGCGCACGACGCTGGCGATCGCGCCGAGCGCCGCGACGCTGGCGAACGCCTGGCGGGCGTGGACCGGCAATCGCCCGTCCGCCCCGAACGCGAGCGCGAAGGCGGCGATCGCGCCGAGACAGGTCAGGACGAGCAGCGGGTCCATCGCGGCGTGCCGCCCCTATCCGGCGAACGGCGCGGCGAGCGTGGCGGCGGTATCGCGCCCGGCGAAGCGATCCAGGGCCAGCGCGTCGAGCGGGATCGAGGGGCGTCCCTCCACGACCAACTCCGCGAGCACCTGGCCGATCGCCGGGGAGAGCTGGAAGCCATGCCCCGAGAAGCCGGCGGCGATCACCAGCCCTGCCACCTCCCGCACCGGCCCGAGGATCGGCATATCGTCGGCGGAGCGCGCCTCGATCCCGACCCAGGCGTCCTGTAGCCCCACCGTGCCGGAGACCGGGATGATCGCGGCGGCGGTCTGCGCGCTCCCCCAGATCCCGGCGTCGCGCGTGACCCCGCGCGGCCGAGCGAGATCCCAGTCGCCCGGCCAGCCGCCGCCGATCAGGAAGTTCCCGGCGGGCAACTGCTTGAAACTCAGTCGCCGCCCGACGCAGCCGACGACCGGATCGAGGCAGGGGGCGACCGCCTCGGTCAGGATCATTTGCAGGCCCATCGGCGCGATCGGCAGCGCGACCCCGGCGGTCGCGGCGAGCGCCCTGCTCCACGCGCCCGCCGCGAGGATCGTCAGATCGGCCCCGCTCCGCCCTTCATCCGTGAGGACGCCGACGACTTTGCCGCCCTCCACCGCGAGGCCGTGTACCGTCACCCCCTCGCGCACCGCCGCCCCGGCGCGGGCGGCGGCGGCGGCGAAGGCTTTCGCGGTCAGGCCGGGATTGGCGTGGCCGTCATCGGGCGTATAGCTCCCGGCCAGGATGTGCGGCGCGAGGGCGGGCGCGATCCCCCGCAACTCGGCCCCCTCCACCAGCCGGATATTCAGCCCCGCCGCCTGTTGCCGCGCGATCGCCTCGACCAGCCCAACTCGATCCTCCTCGCGCTCGATCACCGTCAGGTGGCCTTTGCGGCGGTAGTGGATGTCGGCGGCGAGTTCGTCTTCCAGGGTCGCCCAGCGCGCGGACGCCCGCATCGAGAGGGCCAACTCGCGCGGATCGCGCCCCTGCTGGCGTGTGCCGCCCGCGCTCGCCCCGGAGGCCGCCACCGCGATCGTGCGCTGCTCCAGCAGCAGGGTACGCACCCCCGCACGCGCCAGATGGTAGGCGATCGAGGAGCCGATCACCCCGCCCCCAACGACGATCACTTCCGTGCCCTGCCCTTGTCCGCTCACGCGCCCCGCCTTTCCTGGTCATCGGTTCGTCGGAGGGATGATAGCAGGAAAGGCTCACGGCGCGGCGCGGCGATATTGCGCGGCGCGCGGGTATGCGACGCTGGACGCGGGCGTCGTCGCGTCCAGCGTCGGTCACTCGTAAGGAGCTTGTGGGTACGCCCGGAGGCGCGGCTACTGGCGCAGGATCCCGATCGACATGGTGCGGCTGATCGCCAGCGCGAAGAGGATCAAGAGGACGCAGCAGACGATGCCGCCGATCAACCAGGCGCGGTCCCGCTCGCGCCGTCGTTGCAGCGCCTCCTCCACCACGGGATCGGGGGCGAGAGCGGCCAGCAATGCGAGGGCATCGCGCGGGCCGTCGGCCTCTGTGGCGGAATCGAGCCGATCGGCGTGGCGTGCCTGCGCGATGATCGCCGCCGCTGCCGCATCGATCTCGTCCTCGCTCATCGCCTGCTGCCGCTGCCGCACCCGATCGATCAGGCCGCGTGGCGGGTTGGGGAACGCCTCATCGAGGGTCCGGCCAGCGAGTGGCGTGACCGGTGGCGCAACCACCTCCACGGTGCCGGACTGCCGCTCCTGCACTCGCGCTGCGAGCGGCGACGCCACGTCGGGTGCCGCAGGCGTGACGGGCGACGATCCACCGATCGCTGCTCCCTGGGGAGCGGTGGGCGCGGCCAGATCGTCGGCCCCGGAAGATTGCGGCGTGAGAGGATCTGCGGCGACATCGAGCGCGGCAAGCTCCGCTCCGCAATTGGCGCAGTACACCGTCTCGGCGGCATACGGGATACCGCAGGTGCCGCACCAGATCGCCGCCTGCGTCCTCGTGATCGCCCCGTCACCGCCCGCTGTCATTCGTCTCCCCTCGCCACGCACCGATACCGAGCATGGGCGCACAACGCCCCCTACAGCAAGTATCGCGCCCTGGCGGGTGGAGAGATATGGCCCGATCGTCCATATTCGGGGCGGTACTAGTCGTGTATGCCGCCACCATGCCGCAGCAACAGCCACCGCGACAATACGAACCTAAACCGGAAGCGCCGCTGAGCACCACAGACCGCTCACCGCACCCGCCCGGTCCGCGCAGGCGGACATTGTGCCCCTCACGGGTACATTGTGCCCTTCACGGGTAGAGTATGCCCTTCATGGGGAGTGGCTGCCCTCCGGGGCACTGCGTGGCCGCAGGCCATCCAGCCGGGATGTGCTATCCTGCGTAGTCAGGGTACTTCAGTCCACCGGCAGCCCACGCCCGTCGTGTCCCTCCCATCGGTGCTGCGGTTTAGATGATCCCATAGGGGACGTGATGGGTATTGCCGCGACTGATGCCGGGGTAGACCCCCGACTGCACGACCCGCCCGGCCCGGACGAAGAAACGGTCGATCTCCGCGCGCGTCAGCAGCGGCGCGAACCCCGCACGCAACGTCGCGACCGACGCCGGATCGTTGAGGCGCATCTCCAGATCGGTCCGCAAGTTGGCCGGGAGTGGCTGCCCCACGTAATCCCAGATCACCGTCCGCAGCTTCGGCTGGGTGTTGAAGGTCAGGCCGTGGTCGATCCCGTAGACCTTGCCATCCTTCCCCTTGAAGAGGTGACCCGCCTTGCGATCGGCGTTGTTGGCGATCAGGTCGAAGAAGGCCATCCGCTGCAAGTCGCACCGATGCGTCTCGCGCAGCGTGAAGTAGTGGGACTCCTCTTCCGGCTCGACGTAGCATTGCAAGGTGCCGACGCCATAGGGGCCATCCTCGCGGATGATCGTCTCCGGGATCAGATCCCACCCGAGCCAGAGGCTGAGGCGGTAGGCTGCATACTCGCGGTGGTAGAGGCTGCCATCGGGGAAATCCCACAGCGGCGACTCCCCCTGCTGCGGCTTGTAGATCCCGATCGCGCGCGGTTCGCCCGACGCATCGGCCAGGGCGGTCAGGAAGGTATAATTCGAGCCCCAGGGGACGACCTCGTAGGCGGCGATCGCACCGGAGCGCAGGAGCGCGGAGCGTTCGGCGTGTGGCAGGGCGGGTCTGGCACCGAGTTCGCGCCAGAAAGCGTCGCCCGATCCGGCGGCGGTGGGGATCCTGGACTGGCGGAAACGTCGTGACATCGCTATCCCTCATCCTCATCGCGCCGGAGTCGCTAAAGGGACGCGACCACTCCGTGTCTCAAGGCCGACCCGCGCGATACCCAGCCGAATAACGCGCGGCAAGCTCGATGCGATTGAGTATAGCGGGCGGTGGCGCAGGGGGACAAGACAAGATCACGCCTTCAGGCGATACTGCTAATAACTTTCGGGAGTGAAATTCGGCGACGCCGTCATTAGGAAGGGCAAGGGCGATGCAAGAGTACGACGCGATCATCATCGGCGCGGGGCAAGGGGGCGGGCCGCTCTCATCGGCGCTCGCGCAGGCGGGCAAGCGGGTGGCGATCATCGAGCGGGCGCACGCGGGCGGCACCTGCGTCAACGAGGGCTGCACCCCCACCAAGACGATGATCGCCAGCGGGCGTGTCGCCTATCTCGCCCGGCGCGAGACCGATTACGGGGTCCACAGCGGGCCGATCACGATCGACCAGGAGAAGATCCGCCAGCGCAAGCGCGACATCGTCGACAGCTTCCGCTCCGGCAGCGAGAGCGGCCTCACCAGCACCGCAGGGCTCGATCTGATCTGGGGTGAGGCGCGCTTCACCGGGCCGAAGACGCTGACGGTACGCCTCAACGCGGGCGGCGAGACGGCGTTACGCGCCGAGACGATCATCATCAATACCGGCGAGCGTCCGGCCCAGCCCGACCTGCCGGGGATCGAGGCGGTGCCGGTCCTCAACTCGACCTCGATCATGGAACTCGACGCGGTGCCGGACCATCTGGTGATCATCGGTGGCGGCTACGTCGCGCTGGAGTTCGGCCAGCTCTTCCGCCGCCTCGGCAGCGCGGTGACGATCGTGCAGCGCGGCAAGCAACTGCTCGCCCGGGAGGACGCCGACATGGCCGCAGCCGTCGCCGACGTGCTCCGCGAGGACGGCCTGACGATCCTCCTCGAAACGACGGCGGCGAGCGTCGCCACGACCGCCGCTGGCAGGGTGTCGCTGACGGTGCGCGGCCCCGAAGGCGAGCGCACGATCACCGGCTCGCACCTGCTGGCGGCGGCGGGGCGCACGCCGAACACCGACCGCCTCGGGCTCGACGCCGCCGGGGTCGTGACGAACAAGCGCGGCTCGATCCCGGTGAACGCGCGGTTGGAGACGAACGTCCCCGGTATCTACGCGATCGGCGACGTGAACGGCGGTCCGGCCTTCACGCACATCTCCTACGACGATTACCGTATCCTGAAAACGAATCTGGCCGGTGCTGGTGGCGCGAGCACCACCGGCCGCCTCGTCCCCTACACCGTCTATACGGACCCGCAGTTCGGGCGGGTCGGCCTCGGCGAGGACGAGGCGCGCAAGGCTGGCCGCCAGGTCCGCGTGGCGAAGATGCCGATGAGTTCGGTGGCGCGCGCCCTCGAAACCGACGAGACGCGCGGACAGATGAAGGTGCTGGTAGACCCCGACACCGATCGGATCCTCGGCGCGGCGATCTTCGGCGTCGAAGGGGGCGAGATCATGTCGATGCTCCAGATCGCGATGATGGGCAAGCTTCCCTACACCGCCCTGCGCGACGCCGTCTTCGCCCACCCGACCTTCGCGGAGTCGCTGAACAATCTCTTCGGCAGCTTTGAGGGGGAAGAGTAGCGGGACGTAGCCGCAGAGACGCAGAGACACAGAGAACGGGAGAAAAAGGGGATGGACTGTTTTGCGGGCCGGTCGGGACACTCCCCGACCGGCCCGCAGGACTGGCTCCCTTGTGTCGATCGGCGTATCCGCCACCACATCAGAATTACGGCAGACGGGTTCCATTGGCGTTCAGCAGTAGCGTGGCCTTGCGCCGAGCGGCGCTCGCCAGACCATCGGCGCAAGTGCGGAGCCGTAGCCGATCGGACCGTATACTGAAGGGGGCGGGCAGCGGCCCGGCGTTACGCTCGGGCAACGGGATCGTCCGCGTCGTGCCACAGCGAGCGCATCTCCGCGCAGTGCTCCAGCAGGAAAGCCAGGGTGCCCTCCGCTTCGACGCGGCCCTCCTTCAGCACGATGATGTGATCGGCGCGGCGCAGCACGGCGCGGCGATGGGAGACGGCCAGGCAGGTCACGTCCCCGCCCGCGAACAGACGTTCCCACAAGGTCCGCTCCGTCTTGACGTCCAGCGCGCTCGAGAGATCGTCGATTACCAGCAAATCGGCATCGCGCATCAGCATCCGCGCCGCAGCCGTGCGCTGCACCTGACCACCGGAAAGCTTGACGCCGCGCGTACCCACCGGTGTCTCCAATCCGTCCCCTAACGTCCGTAGATCCTCCTCCAACACGGCACGCCGCACGGCGTTGGCGAGCGCCACGGGGTCGGCGGGCGTACCCAAGGCGATATTCTCCCTGAGCGTCGCGCTGAAGAGTCGCGGCACCTGCGGCGTATAGGCCGCGCGGGGCGGCACAAAGAAGGATGCCGCGTCGTCTATCCCCCGACCATTCCACCGGATCGCACCCGCCCCGCGCGGCAGCAGACCCAGGAGCGCGCGGAGGAGCGTGGTCTTGCCCGCGCCGACACGCCCGGTCACCACCGTCAGCGTGCCGCGAGGGAGGCGCAGATCCACATCGGCAACGCCGCGCCCCGACTGCGGGTGGCGATAGGACAGCCCCTGCACCTCCAGCAGATCCAGCCGATCGGTCGCACCGCGCGTGAGGGCCGGCACAGCGGGCAGCGGGCCGCGCAGATAGAGCGGGGTGGAATCCACCAGCGCCTCTGGCGGGGCAGCGCCGAGCAAGACTTGCATGCGGGCGAACGCGACCCCCGACTGCTGGTAGTGGGCGAGATACCGGCCCAACCCATCGGTGAAATCGGCGATGATGCCCAGATAGGCGACGAACAGCACGAAGTTGCCCACCGTCAGGCTCCCGTCGCGCAGGATCCCGGCGGCCAGCAGCATGATCAGGCCGGTGCCGACGCTCACCGTATTCGCCGTGAGCGCTTCCAGCGCCTGCGTCGCCAGCCGATCGGTCAGCATCGAGGAGCGGCGGCGCTCGTTGAGTCGCCGGAAGTGCTCCACCACCCGTGCGGCGGCATCGGCGATCTGCACCGTCTGCACCGCCGCCAGGATATCGCCGATCGCCCCGGTCACCTGGCTGGTGGCCGCGCTGCTGGCCGCGCGATAGCGAACCAGCGCGGCGCTGGCCCGCCGCGCCACCGCCACCACCGCCACCAGTGGCAGGATCACGACCAGGGCCATGCGGGTATTGACATGCAGGAGGATCGCGAAGGCTGCCAGGGCGAAGAGACCCTGGCTCACGATCTCGTCGGCCCAGTCGACGCTGTCCTCGGCCTCATAGGCGTCGTCGCGAAAGCGGCTGATCGTCTCGCCGATCGAATAGGGCAGCGCGGCGGCACCGGGCTGTTGCAGGATGTGGCGCAGCAGATTGCGACGCACGAGTCCGCTCATCGTGAAACGGAGGATGATCTCGACAAAGCCGGCGATCAGCCACAGGGCCGCCTGACCCACGGCGATCATCACCAGGAGGGCCAGCAGTCCCACGATCCCCACCGATATCTGCGCCGCCCCGGTGAGCGTATCGAAGAACGACCGGGCGATCAGCCCCGGCAGCAGCGAGGACAGGTTCATCGCGCTCCACAGGACTGCGTGGAACAGGTAGAGCCAGGGGGCGTAACGGGCCATCTTGACCACGTAGCGCCAGGTCGGGAGCGACCTCATGGGGCGACCTCCTCCTTGGCGAGTTGTAACAATGCGGCGAAGCGCGAGTCGGGATCGGCGGCGAGGGCATGTCGCGGCCCGTGCTCGCGCACCCGCCCGCCCTCCATGACGAGGATGTCGTCGGCGAGGGCGATGGTGGACAGCCGATGCGCCACGATGATGCCGGTGCGCCCGTCGAGCAAGCGGCCCAGCGCTGTCTGGACGAGCTGCTCCGTGGCCGGGTCGAGGCGTGACGACGCCTCGTCCAGGATCACCACGGCGGGATCGCGCAGAAAAATCCGCGCGCAGGCCAGCACCTGGGCCTGCCCGGCAGAAAGGCCGGCACCGCCCGATCCGAGCGGTGTAGCGAGCCCATCCGGCAACCTCCGCAGCCAGGCACCAAGTCCTAGCGTCTCCAATACCTCGGCGATCCGCTCGTTCGTCACGCTATCATCGAAGATGGTCAGATTGTCGCGCACGCTGGCGTCGAAGAAATGCACCTCTTGGGTGACCAGGCCGATGCGCGCCCGCACCGCCGCGAGGCTGACCGCGCGCAGAGCCGACCTGCGGGTCGTAGAAACGCGCCAGGAGCCGTGTCAGCGTCGTCTTGCCGCTCCCGGTGCGCCCGACCACACCGAGCACACGACCCGGCTCCACACGCACGCTAACATCGCACAAGCCCGGAGCATCCGCCGCGTAAGCGAACGAGACCCCGTCCAACTCCACCCCGAGCGATCCCGACGGCAGCGCGTCGCCGGGGCCATCGGCGAGGCGCGGGGCGATACTCAGCAGCGTCTCGATCCGACCGAGGCTGGCGTCCGCCTGTTGCAAATCCTGCACTTCGTTGCGGATCTGCTCGGTCGGCTGGCGCAGCAGCGCGGTATATTGGAAGATCAGATAGACGGTGCCGATCGTCAGCGTGCCCGCCCTGAACAACATCGCACTCAGGGCGAAGGCGACGACCGTGCCGAGCGCGAACAACCCCTGGCTGGAGGCGATCAGCGCGTAGCCTTTCATCTGCGCCGTGCGTGTTGCGGCCAGCCAGGTTCGCATGGCCTCGGCGCAGCGGCGCAGCACGAACGGTCCCGCCCCGCTGGACCGGATATCTTCCAGTCCGGCCAGGTGCTCACCCAGGAAGCCGTAGAAGTCGGCACTGGCCTGCCGCTCTGCCGCCCAAGAGGGAATGGCGACGGCGCGGATCCGCAACATGGCGAGCACGGCCAATCCGACGAAAAGACCTAACCCCAGGCCGACCCGCCAGTCCACGCCGATGAGGAGCGCGAGCATCCCGAGCACCAGCAGGCCATTCCCGACCACCAGGACCACGAATCGCGAGAAGAAGCGGGCCAGGGTCGCCACGTCGCCGTCCACCCGCTCGATCAGCTCGCCCGGTGTGTGGGCGTTATGAAACGTGGCATCCAGACGCAGCAGATGGGAAAGCAGGTCGGCGCGCAGCGCGTTCGTGGCCGCCCAACTCACGTTTTCGGCCAGGTAGGTTTCGGCGACCGCGCCACCCTGTCGCACCAGGGCCAGCCCCATAGTCAGCAACGCCAGGAAGATGAGTTCGCGCAGGACCGCGCCGGACGTGGCCCGGTCGATGAAGCGGCTCGCCACCAGCGGCGCGACCACTTGCAGAGCGATGGTGGCGCACAAGATCGCGGCGAGCGCGCCCACCCGCGGCCATTCGGGCCGCAGATAGCGGGATAGCAGCCGCCAGTAGCGACGGGGGGTTTGAAACGATCGCACAGCCGCCTCCATGCTAGGCCCGCCCTGCGGCGCGCAACAGCGAGGCTTCGACCGTTTTGTAGCCTGCGGGCGGCACGGCATCCGCAACGGGTCCGCGCGCATCGCCCCGAATTGGGAGCAGGAACTCGGCGGCGGCGGCCAGCGACACCTCCATGCGAGCAACGGCGATGGCCGAACCGGGAAACGTCGGGTGCGCCAACGCCCGGCTGTTATGCGCTACAAGCTTAATAGAGGGCCGGCGATAGGCAGACGCTATCCCGGCGTCAGTATCGGTGGCGAGGAAGCCGCTCGGCCATGTGGTGACTCCGGCAGCGGCGGTGCGGTATGGCGAGGAAGGGTGGGCGCTGGTGTTCAGTCCGCCGGTCGCCGCCGACTGGCTGCGCGCCGACGTCGATTGCCCGGCAACGCCTTGCGGCACGTCAGCGTCGCGCGCGTTGCAACGGACGAGCGGATCGTTGCAAGTGTGGACGGCGTTGCGCCGCCACTGGAGCGCCCGCAGCAGGATAGAGGGCTGTGGCTGCACACCCCCCAGGGAGGGAAACGGCAGCACGGCACCATCGAGCACGCTCGGCACCTATTCCACCGCGTCGGTGAACTCCTGGTGACCGGGAGTGCCGATCAGTTCGACCGTACCAGCAGCGATGACGAATATCGCGCTTGCATACGTGGGCGCGCTGCCGCGCCGTCGCTCGCGCTTTGCGGAAGCAGTCCGGGTGCCGCCACCATCGGCGCTGCCGATGAGATCACTGGCACCGGGCTGGACGAAAGTTCGTGGGGTGAGGCTGGTCCTACCAGCGGCTACATGCGCCAGAGTCCCGGTAGTGATGGTCGACACAGGCGATACTCCCGTTGAAGAACCGATCGATCGATGGCTTCTTCAACGAGCGCCCCATGTGATCCTCCTCATACGTCTGACGACGATAGCAAAACCGACCCCGAAGGCCAACCGCTCAGAGTCTACCAGTGGATCATACGACCGCAGGTGATCGGAAGGCGAGTTCTGCGGCTGTCCAAACGATCAGCACAGCACCGGCGCTGACGCCCACACGTCGCTCTCGCACCCCTGTTCGTACATCCCAAGATCGTGCTATCATCGCCGCTACGATGATCCGCGAAACCAGGGGTTCGGCGAGGGAGGCTCTGATGCAGCGCTGGCGCACCGCACCATCCGCAGGGAGCCTTGTCGGTATCCTGGGCATCATCATCTGCGCCTGTGGCATAGGGGGCGTGATCTTCGGGGCGTTGCCCGGTTCCGAGGGATCGCTGCTGATAGCACTCTGGGGGATCGTCGCGCTCCTGGCGTTGGCGGCGCTCGGGCTCGCGGTCCTGCTGTGGGGCTACTTTACGCTCGGCTACCGGCTCGACGAGGCCGACGGCGGCGCACTGGTCATCCGCTGGGCCTGGCGCACGATCCGGCTGCCGCTCGCGGAGATCGAGTACCTCGGCCCCGCCCGCCAGATTCTCGGCGACGAACTCACACCGCGCCTCTGGCCGTGGCCGGGGTACTACCTCAATACGCTCACCGATGCCGCGCTCGGGCGCATCCGCCTCTTCGCCACCTTACCGCTCCGTCGCCAGATCATCGTCTGCTCCGCGCGCGGCTCGTTCGGCATCTCGCCGGATCGCCCCGCCGCGTTCGCCGCGCGCTTCACCGCCCTCAACGAGGCGGTCGAGCGGGACGGCCCGTTGTCGACCTTGCCAGCGCCCGCCCCCTTGCCGGTCGAGATCGAAGAGGAGGAGGAAACCACGTACCCGAGCAGCATCGCCAGCGGGCAACGGGCCTTCCAGGAGCGCACCGGCGGTCAGACCCTCTCGCTCTTCGCGGATCGCCCGTCGGTCAGCCTCCTCCTGCTCGGCGGCGCGCTCGTCGCCACGATGCTCTGGTTCATCCTGATCCGCTTCGATGCCGTGCCGCAGACACTGCCGCTGCACTACAACCTCAACGGGTGCCCCGACCGCATCGGCACACCGCGCGAAATCTTCTACTTCCCGCTGATCGCGGCGCTGATCACCGTCGCCAACTTCGCGCTCGCCTGGAGCGTGATCCGCTTCGATCGCTTCGCCGCGCGGCTGCTGCTCGGCGGCACCTGCCTCGCGCAACTCGTCGCTTGGGTGGCGCTGCTGAAGATATTCTAAAGTCAGCAGGCAAAGGGGGGCGGGGCCGCGACTGTGCGCGACCCCGCCCCTTTCGTTGGGTTTGCGCTATTGGCGCGGCGGGCTCACTCCACCTCGGCGGCGATCTCCTTGGCGGCGACATTGTCCGGCAGCTCCTCCAAGCCGATCACCGTGTCGATGATGCCGTACTCCTTCGCCTCTTGCGCCGTCATGTAGTAGTCGCGCATGGTGTCGCGCTGAATCTTCTCGTAGTCCTGGCCGGTATGCTTCGCCATGATCGCGAGCGTCGTCGCGCTGAGGCGCAACGTCTCGCGCGCCATCACCTCGACGTCGGGGATCGCCCCCTGGAAGCCGCTCGACCCCTGATGGATCACGATGCGCGAATTCGGCAGCGCCGCGCGCTTGCCGGGTGTCCCGGCCATCAGCAGCAGCGACCCCATCGAGGCGGCCATGCCGACACAATAGGTCGCCACGTCGCAGGGGATGTATTGCATCGTGTCGTAGATCGCCAGCCCGGAGTAGACCTGCCCACCCGGACTATTGATGTACATCGAGATCTCTTTGCGCGGGTCTTCGGCGGCCAGGAAGATCAGTTGCGCCACAACCGCGTTCGCCACCTGATCGTTGACGCCGGTGCCGAGGAAGATGATCCGATCGCGCAGCAAGCGGGAGTAGACGTCCGAGGTCCGCTCGCCACGCCCCGTCTCTTCGGTCACGTAGGGGATGACGAATTCCGGCCCGCGCCCCGCCAGTCCGGTATGTCGCAAGTTCATCGTTGGCCTCCTTCATCATTCGCGCTCGCTCGCGCCCTCTAACCTTACACGCAAGCAAAGAAACTTTCAATGGGATCATAAGCACCTGAGCACAGATCACGACAGCCCGTAGCGCGGCGTGCGTGCCCTGACCAGCGCCTTTTGCATCGCCCCCCCGCGATCCCCTATGATGCCCCGCCGGGGTGCGCGACCGCTATACCGTATCAGACCACCCCTCCCGGCGACCACCGCTGGCCCGCCGAATGACGGCCCGACACCACGCAGGGGCAAGACCGGGCGACGGCTCGATAGCGCACAGGAGCATCATGGAAGAGCAGACGGCGGTCCGCCAGGACACCGAGCACAAGATCGACCAGTTCCGCGCGCTGGCGGCGCGGGCCACCCACGACGATCCGGCGGCGGCGGAGCGGCAGCACGGTCGCGGCAAGCTGACCGCGCGCGAACGCCTCGATCTCCTCCTCGATCCCGACTCGTTCGTGGAATTCGACGCGCTGGCGCAGCACCGCTCCTACAACTTCGGCCTCGAAGCGCGCCGCCCCTTCGGCGATGGCGTGGTGACCGGCTACGGCACGATCGCGGGGCGCAAGGTCTGCGTCTTCTCGCAGGACTTCACCGTCTTCGGCGGCTCGCTCGGCGAAGTCTACGCCGAGAAGATCATCAAGATCATGGATCTGGCACTGAAGCTCGGCGTGCCGCTGATCGGCATCAACGATTCGGGCGGCGCGCGCATCCAGGAAGGGGTCGTCTCCCTCGCCGGGTACGCCGACATCTTCCACCGCAACGTCCGCGCGTCCGGCGTGATCCCGCAGCTCTCGATCATCGCCGGGCCGTGCGCGGGCGGCGCGGTCTACTCCCCCGCCATGACCGACTTCATCCTGATGGTCGAGGGGCTCTCGCAGATGTTCATCACCGGGCCGGACGTGATCAAGACGGTGACCGGCGAGACGGTGACGCAGGAGGAATTGGGTGGGGCGGGGACGCACAACAGCGTCAGCGGCGTGGCGCACTTCGCGGCGGCGGATGAGGAGGAGTTGTACGCACAGGTCCGCGCCCTCCTCTCGTTCCTGCCGAGCAACAACCTCGAAGACGCCCCCTACACCGCGCCCACTGACGACCCGACCCGCGCCGACCCCGAGCTCGACACCCTGATCCCGGAGGCGAGCAACAAGCCCTACGATATCCTCGACGTGATCGAGCGCGTGGTGGACGACGGCGAGTTCATGGAGGTGCAGGAGCGCTTCGCCCCGAACATCGTCGTCGGCTTCGCGCGCCTCAATGGTCGGTCGGTCGGGATCGTCGCCAACCAGCCGAAGCACCTGGCCGGCACGCTCGACATCGCCGCCTCGACCAAGGCGGCGCGCTTCGTCCGCACCTGCGACGCCTTCAACGTGCCGCTGATCACCTTCGTGGATGTGCCGGGGTTCCTCCCCGGCATCGCGCAAGAGTACGGCGGGATCATCCGCCACGGCGCGAAGCTCCTCTACGCCTTCTCCGAGGCGACGGTGCCGAAGCTGACGGTGATCACGCGCAAAGCGTACGGCGGAGCCTACTGCGTGATGTGCTCGAAGCATATCGGGGCCGACCTGAACGCCGCCTGGCCGCTGGCGGAGGTGGCGGTGATGGGGGCGGAGGCGGCGATCGGCCTCCTCTACCGCCGCGAACTGGCCGACGCCGACGATCCGCAGGCGCAGGCCGCCGAACTGGCCCACGAGTACCGCGCCCGCTTCGCCAACCCCTACGAGGTCGCCGCGCGCGGCTACATCGACGCGGTGATCGAGCCGCGCGAGACGCGCTCCTGGCTGATCAAGGGCCTGGAACTCTGCATCACGAAGCGTGAGAGCGGGCCACCGCGCAAGCACGGCAACATCCCGCTCTGACGCGCCACCGCAACCTGCGTGCTGCGTTGCACGGATACGTGGCGGGTTCCACCCTCCCCTGTGGGCGGGTCGTCGCCGCAGCGGCGGGGAGGGGTCGTCCCCACGCCGTACTCCCACACGCTCTTGCGAAACGGGCTACGTAGTGCCGCATTGCAGAGTTACTTGTCGGGATGCGGCCCGCACCCCCGCCGCCTGCGGGCGGCACCCCCTCTCCCAATTCTAGGAGAGGGGGGCGTTGCTGGCCTGGGAGGGCGATGTCCACGCCAAGGACGGCCCGCCCCCCGGATTCTCTGCGCTCGGCATCCCGCTGCCCAGGGGATACCCGCCGATTCCAGGAGCGGGGGAGGACCACACCCTACCGCCGCTCCTCGGTCAGCACCCGCGCGCCGAGGAGCAGCGCGCCGATCTGCGCGCGGTCGAGCGGGCCGCGCGGAACCAGCAAATAGCCGCCGGCCGCCGCGCGGTAGATCGCGCCGACCTGTCCGAAGCCCGCTCTGGTGATGCCGCGCGCCGAGGGGGCGTTGCCCGGATCGTGGCCGATCCATGAGCGCGCGCCCTCCTGCGCCTCGCGGCGCAGGATCGCCTGGAGCAAGCGCGGATAGATGCCACGCCCGCGCCAGGCCGGGAGCGTCTCGAACGCCCAGAGGTAGCGATCGCCCGGCGGCAGATCGCGCGCGATCCCCAACTCGCCGATCGCCAGGTGGCGCATCGCCGACCAGCCCCAGCCGACCCCGGCCCCCTCAACAGTGGCGCGATAGGGGCGATTGCCATTCTCCCGCCGCGCCGCGATCTCCACCGCGCTCAGCCCGGAGAGAGTCGCGAAGGCTGCGTCGTCGGCCACGGGCGCGGCGAATCCGGGGAGCATGGGGAGTTCGGGGAGCGGATCGCCGGGCCACCAGGCATACCACGGCCCTACGAACGCGCCGTTGATCGCCTCGATCACGTCCGGCATTTCATCGTCGGCGCGCACAAATCCTCCCCGGTAACAGTAAAATGGGCGCGGCGCGATCATTCGCGCCGCGCCCGACAATGGTAGCTGTGCTTACTTCGTCGCGCCCGCGCTGGTCGGCAATGGCTGCAAGCCCGCCTCGATCGCGGCGCGGCGCGGCTCCAGGAAAGGTGGCAGCGCCAAACGCTCCCCGAGATGCGCGGCGTCCTCGTCGGTCGCGAAACCGGGGCCGTCGGTCGAGATCTCGAAGAGGATGCCGCCCGGCTCGCGGAAGTAGATCGCCTTGAAATAGTAGCGGTCGATGACCGGCGTCACGCCCAGGCCGGTCGCGGCGATATGCCGCTGCCAGAGCGCGTGCTGCTCATCGTTCGGTGTGCGGAAGGAGACATGATGCACGCCGCCAGAGCCCTGCCGCGCGCCCGGTAGATTCGGGCGCACGCTCACCCGCACCTGCGCCTCCGCGCCCCCCGGCCCGACCTCATAGACCACGTCCTCGCCGCCATCGGCACCGGGCTCGCGCGCCAACTCACGGAAGCCGAGCACCTGGGTCAGCACCGCTTCCGTCCCCGCGATGTCGCGGACAACCAGCGTGACCATGCTGAGGCCGCGAATCTGCCGCTCCGCCGGGACCGTGCTGGCGTCCCAGGTCGCCCCGGCGGGGATCGTCGCGCCGACGCCGTCCTCGACCAGTTCGAGGCGCTGCCCCTCCGGGTCGGTGAACGGCAGGAACGCGCGCCCGCCGCGCTCGCCGATCGGGCCGTGGCTCACGCCGCGCTCATCGAAGCGCAGCGCCCACCATGCAAGCGTCTCGCGATCGTTTACTCGTAAACCAAGCGCCGCAACTTCGTCGACACCGGGGCGATTGCGCGGCACCGAGGCCCAATCGAAGAAGGTCACCTCGGTGCCGGCGGAACCCGCCGCATCGGCGTAGAAGAGGTGGTAGGCCGAGACATCGTCCTGATTGACCGTCTTCTTCACCAGTCGCAGGCCGAGGGTAGCGGTGTAAAATGCCACATTCTCCGACGCGCGCGACGTGATCGCCGTCACATGATGCAAGCCGCCAAGTTCGATCGCCATCGTCGCCTCTCCATTCGTTGCCGGCGACGCCGCGCGCCGCCTTTCGCTTAAGACAACAGCCAGGGTTGTCCCGCTATTCCTATGCCGCGATGCAACAACCTCCGCGAGGAGTCCACACGATATGGAGCATTTCACAACGCTGTTCGCCGCTGACGAGGTATCATGGCTCGCCTTTCGCTGGCGTCTCGCTGAGGCGGTCGCGTGGGCGAAGCACTATCCGATCCCTGCCGCGCATCTCCCAGGCACCTACCCTTTACAATCGCCATATCAGAGAATCATAGGAGCGAGTGCTATTTCACAGACGTATCTCACCGATCTGCATAGTCGACAAGAACAAGAAGCACTGGTCAGAGCGATAACACACAAGCGCGGCGAGATCTTGCGCGAGTCCTCTTGCTACCCGCAACATCAAGCAAACGATCTCGCCACTGGCGCGCCCCTCCTCTATTACCCTGACGACAATCTTTACGATGGTGCGGCGAGCATCGCCTCGCAAAGATTCTTCACCGTTGACAATGTGCCACCCTGCGAGACATGGCTTGGGTTCGTTCTCAGCGCAGAGGGGCGTATCCATCGCGGTAATAACGAGTGGACACACACGTCAAGTAGCCGCGCGCTTATCAGCTACATTCTTGATCTACTGATCAGCTACGCCGCAGATGGAGTCGCGGTGAATCCCGAGATGTGCCTCCTCTGGGCGCATGATCTCGACGCACCTTTCACGCGACTACTCTTCTCTGCTGGCCTGCTGCAACCGAGCTGGTCGTGAGCGGGATTATGCAGGCGCAAATATTGCGTTCTCGCTGGAACGATATTCGCGGTTTCATAGCGGTTTCATAATAGTGGGCCAGTTGGAGGGGATACCGATGACCGATCGCGCCGCTGGTTGCCTGTTCGGATCGGCGCTCGGCGACGCGCTCGCCGCGCCGGTCGAGTTCATCCGCTCGGCGGCGGAGATCACCCGGCGCTTCCCGCCCGACGGCCCGATCGCGCCGCAAGGCGACCCCGCGCGCGTCACCGACGACACACAACTGGCGCTGGCGGTCGGGGAAGCGCTGCTGGAGGCGGGGCGACCCTTCACCGCAGCGAGCCTCGAAGGGCCGTTGCGCGCCGCATTCATCGCCTGGAAGCGCAGCCCGGAGAACGACCGCGCGCCCGGCCTGACTTGCATGCGCGCCTGCGAGGGGCTGGAGCGCGGCCTCCCCTGGACGACGGCGACCGTGACCGGCTCCAAGGGCTGCGGCGCGAACATGCGCGTCGCGCCGGTCGGCATCCTCGCCGGGGTGAACGGCGATACGCGCGCGGCGCTCGCGCAGTTCCAGGCGGCGCTGACGCACGACCACCCGACCGCGCTCGCCGCGTCCGACCTGACCGCCCGCGCCATCGCCGATCTCCTGGACGGGGCCGCGCCCGCCGCGCTCCCCGCACGCCTGCGCGATTACGCGCTGAGCCAGCACGCGGTTTATCACGCGGACTGGCTCGGCACCCTCTGGCAGGCCGCAGGCGCTGCCAGCCCGGAGACGTACATCGCGCGCGGCTGGGACGAATGCCTCGCGATCCTTGACCGCCTCGACGCCGCGCTCGCCGCGCCCGACCGCGCGATCGACCCCTGCCTGCTGACCGGCGAGGGCTGGATCGCGGAGGAAGCGTTCGCCACCGGCCTCCTCTGCTTCCTCCTCTACCCCGCCGACCCACTCGCCGCCCTGCGTCGCGCCAGCGTCACCGCCGGGGACTCGGACTCGATCGCCTGCCTGACCGGCGCGTTCGCCGGGGCGCACCTCGGCCTCGCGGCGTGGCCCGCCGATTGGTTGGCGCGGATCGAATATCGTGATCGCCTCGCCGCCGTCAGCGCCGGGCTGGGGTCTTAAGCGATGGCGGAGGTGGCACAGGAAGGAGACGCGCTCGTGGCGGTGGGGCGGCTCTGGCTCGGCGGGCGACCGCTGGAAGCCGGGAAGGCGCTGACGGCGATCGTGCCGCCCGCCACTCGCCCGGTTTGGGCGGGGCGGATCGTCGCCTGGGCCACGGCGCGCGCGAAGATGACGGCGTTCCCGGAGATCGCGGCGCTCGTCGCGGCCACCGAACGCGCCGTCACCGCCGTCGAGGCGACCGCCGTGCGCGACGCCCTGGCGGCAACCCTGGCGCACGAGCAAGGGTCCGGGCGCTTCGACTCTCTGCGCGAGGCGACCTTGATCCTCGCGTTCAATGCCGCACACCTCCTCGTCGCTGCGGAGGATGAGGCACCACCCAACCCGCGCGGGGGCTGGTGGTTCGTCGCCAGCCTCAAATGCGTCGGCGACGAATTGGACGCCGACTTCGCCAAGGATGCGTGGCCGTTGCTGCGGGAATTTGCGGCGGAGTAGCGCGGGGGGTCGTTGGGCTGAAGTATCCCGGAGGGCAGCCACTACCCCGGAGGGCAGCCACCCCCGGCTGAAGGCTGCGATCATGAAGTACCTATGAAGGGCACACTCTAACCATAAAGGGCACAATGTCCTCCTCCGCACACCGGAATGCTGCGGGAGCAGCGCCATCGGTCGATGCAGAAGTCCAGAAAGGTCATTGACGGCAATACCCCGCTCCTCGGCTGGGCGGGTTCCCCGGAGGCATTGCGCCCTTCATGGGTGGGAGCTACTGCCCCCCGGGCGGCGGGTGGCGCGTGAGCGCCGGGGTGAAGGCGTAGGCAGCGCCGCCGCGATCGTGGGAGGTTCCGGGGGTTAAACCCCCCGGCTGCGGGTGCCATGCGGCACCGGTGAAGCCCGCCTACGCGGGCTAAATCGGCATCGTTAGCAATCCCTCCTACCCCACTCAGCAAGCCCCTCTCCCGAATCGGGAGAGGGGTGGCGAGCGTTAGTCGAGCCGGGGTGAGGGCCGCACCGCCGTCCGCCAGCAACCTCTCCCCGACAATGCCTCTTCCCCCCTTCCTCGGATGGTCGGGTGCCCACCCGGTTGAGGGCCATAACTCCCCACCTGTGCCATAAATGACCGCCGTACAATCGCCGACGTAAGGAGCGACAACGAGGCCGATGGGAGCACCGGGCGCGATCTTCCTCAACGTTCTCGGGCCGGTCTTCGCGCTCGTCCTCATCGGCTACCTCGTCGGCCCGCGCCTCGGCTTGCAGTCGCGCACCCTCTCGCGGCTCGCCTATTACGTCCTCGCGCCCGGTTTCGTCTTCGGACTCCTCAGCAACGCCCAGATAATGGGGGCGCTCGCCGCGCGAATGGTCGGCTTCGTGCTGGCGCTGCAACTCTGCTGCGCGGCGCTCGGCTTCGGTGTCGCGCGGCTGCTCGGGCGCTCGCCGACCGTCGCCGCCGCCTACTTGCTGATCGTCACCTTCGCCAATGTCGGCAACTTCGGCCTCGCCATCGTCCACTTCGCGCTCGGCGACGCCGCGATCCTCCCGGCGACGATCTACTTCGTGGCGATCTCCACCAGCTCGTTCGCGATCTGCGTCGCGGCGGCGAACTGGGTACGGGGCGGCGGGCTCGCGGCCACCGTCGCCGTCGTCAAGACGCCCGCCGTCCTCTGCCTGATCCCGGCGCTGGCGGTCAATGCGCTGCACCTCCCGCTGCCCACGATCGTGGGTCGCTCGACCGATCTCCTCAGCGGCGCGATGATCCCGGTCATGCTCCTCGGCCTGGGGATCCAGTTCGCGGAGAACGGGCTGCCCCGCCTCAGCAGCGACATGCTGATCGCCAGCGGCCTGCGCCTGATCGCGGCCCCGGCGCTCGCGGTGGTGCTGGTCCTGCCGTTCGGGCTCACCGGGATCGAGCGCGGCGCGGGGATCATCCAGGCCAGCACCCCCGCCGCCGTCTTCGCCGCGATCATCGCGGTGGAGCACGATCTGCTGCCCGACTTCGTCACCGCGACCGTCCTCCTCTCGACGATCATCAGCGTTGTCACGATGGGCGTGGTGTTGTATCTGCTCTGAGTGGGCAGTAGTCAGAAGGGACGAGGGGAGCGTGGGCTGATCCACGCGCGGATGTTTCCCCGCGCATTGTCCGTCCGCGCTATAATACGCGCCGCGTCGTGGGAGGCGCGGAGGGGGAACGATGACACCGCACGACGCCGCGATCCGGCCCGCGCCGACCGACGACGAAGCCGCCGCGATCATCGCCGCGATCACCGCGCACCTTGCCGCCACGCGCCCAGCCACACCGGAGAATACACCACAACCAAGCGCCTGGTCGCTCGCCGGACGACTGGCGAGCCAGGGCCAACCGCCCGCGCGTACGCCCGGTGTCCGGCCCACCTGGGCCAGGGTCGGTCGTGGGTCGTGAGTCGGAAGTCGGGAGTCGGGAGTCGAGAGTCGAGAGTCGACACGCGACATTCGTGCTCAAGTCATCCGCCGTAACATCGCCCATCCCGACTACCGCTGACGCCCTTCTCACAAGCCACGACCCACGACCCCTACTACGGACCACGGACCACGGACCACGGACCACGGACTCCTCTCTACCGACTGCCGACTGCCGACTTCTCTCACGACTCACGACCCACGACCCACGACTCACTAAGGAGCCCCAATGTTCGCAAGCGTCCTGGTCGCCAATCGCGGCGAGATCGCCATCCGCATCATGCGCGCCTGCAGCGAGCTCGGCATCGCCACCATCGCCATCTACGGCGAGGAGGAGCGCGACGCCCCCCACGTCCGCTACGCCGACGAAGCGTTCGTCATCGAGGCCGGGGAGGCGACACGACCCTATCTGAACGGGCCGGGGATCGTGGCGGTGGCGCGGCGCGCGGGTGCGACGGCGATCCACCCCGGCTACGGCTTCCTGGCCGAGAACGCCGCCTTCGCAGGGGCGGTCCTCGCCGCCGGGCTGATCTGGATCGGCCCGCCGCCCGGCGCGATCGAGGCGATGGGCGACAAGATCGCCGCGCGCCGGATCGCGGGCGACGCCGGGGTGCCGCTGGTGCCGGGGACGAACGCGCCGCTCGCCTCGCCGGAAGAGGCCGCCGAGGTCGGCGCGCGCTGGGGCTTCCCGCTCGCGCTGAAAGCGGCGGGCGGCGGGGGCGGGCGCGGCTTCCGCGTGGCACGGAACGCCGCTGCGGTGCCGGATGCCTTCGCGGCGGCGGCTGGCGAGGGGCAGCGCTTCTTCAACAATCCGATCCTCTACGCCGAGAAGTACATCGAAGCCCCGAAGCACGTCGAGATCCAGATCCTGGCCGACCGCCACGGCGCGACGATCCACCTCGGCGAGCGCGAGTGCTCGGTGCAGCGCCGCCACCAGAAGCTGATCGAGGAGGCTCCCTCGCCCGCCGTGGATGCCGCGCTGCGGGCGCGGATGGGCGCGGCCTCGGTCGCGCTGGCGCGCGCGGTCGGCTACGAAGGCGCGGGCACCCTCGAATTCCTCCTCGATGCGGACGGCAACTTCTACTTCATGGAGATGAACACCCGCATCCAGGTCGAGCACACCGTCACCGAGGAAGTCACCGGGATCGATCTCGTCAAGGCGCAATTACGGATCGCGGCGGGCGAGGCGCTCCCCTGGTCGCAGGAGGAGATCGTGCTGCGCGGCCACGCGATCGAGTGCCGCATCAACGCCGAAGATCCGGCGCGCGGCTTCGCCCCCACCCCCGGCACGATCACCGACTACAAGGAACCGGGCGGCGGCGGCGTGCGGATCGACGGCGCGGCAGAACTCGGCTTCGTCATCTCCCCCTCCTACGACTCGATGATCGCCAAGCTGATCGCGCGCGGGGGTGACCGTGCGGAGGCGCTCGCGCGGATGCGCCGCGCCCTGACGGAGTACCGCATCGGCGGCGTCGCCTCCACCATCCCCTTCCACCAGACGGTGCTGGCCCACCCGGTCTTCACCGAAGGTCGCGCCTCGACCGACTGGATCGAGCGCGACGGCATCGGGCGCGCGATCGCGCCGACGGAGGTCGCGAGCGCCGAGGAAGCCGAGGCGCGGGTGCCGAGCGACTACACGGTGGAGGTCAACGGCAAACGCTTCGCCGTGCGCCTCTTCGGCGAGCCGGGGCTCGCGAATGTCCCACCAGCCACCGCCAACGGGGCGGGCAAGCGCGCCCGCCCGCTGCCGAAGGGCAAGCGTGGCGGGGGGGGCGATGGCGTGCTGAACAGTCCGATCCAGGGGACGGTGCTGCGCGTGGCCGTGGCGCAGGGCGCGACGGTGCGCGCGGGCGAGATCATCTGCACGGTCGAGGCGATGAAGATGGAGAACGAGATCACCGCCCCGCGCGACGGCACGGTGCGGGAATTGACCGTCACCCCCGGCCAGACGGTGAAGATCGGGGAGCGGCTGGCGACGATCGCCTGAGCCGCGCCGCGAGATGATGTGCGAGAAAAGGAGGCGTCACGATGCGCGCGCGAACCGGCCCGAAACGCCTCGACGAGATGGATGAGCTGCGCGACATGGGACGCTTCCCCCTGCCGATCTATCTCGGCGCGACCGCTAACGTGCTGCAAACGATCGGCGCGACTTACCTGCTACGCGGACGTGCTAGCGGACCGCTGACGCTCGCGCTCTGGTCGGCTGGGGTGATCGCCACCAACGTCACGCCGGTGATCGCGCTGCGGCGCGGCCTCGACGAGCACAGCGTCTACCCGCCGATCGCGGAGATGGACTTCTTCGCCGATCAGCACAAATTCGCGCCGTGGGTCTACGGGGTCGCCTCGGCCAACATGGTCGCCTGGATCGCCTTCGCCTGGACGATCTTCGGTCAGCGCCGCACGCCCGACACCCTCCTGCGCGTCCTGCTCGTCGCCGCCATCGCGACGCTGCTCCCGGCCTGGATTCGCCCTCTCGCACAGCGCTAAAGACGACGATTGCTCGGCAACGATCATTTGGCACGTCACCGCAGAGCCGCCGATCCGGGAGTGCGCGCGATGATCGAGACGGGGTATGCGGATCAGGTTATCGCCGCGCTGCACGCCTGGGGTGTAGCTGATCCAGCCATCCGCACACTCATCCTGACCAGTTCACGGGCGATCCCCGACGCACCAACCGATCGCCTCTCCGATTACGATCTGATCGTCGCCCTCGCGAATGTCGATCGTTTCCTGCATGACGAACGTTGGTTGCACGTCTATGGCACGCCGCTCATCCGGTTCGACGACCACCGCGTGCTCGACGGCCACGACATCTATGCGCGCCTCGTACTCTACGAGGATGACACGAAGATCGACTACACCCTCTGGCCGGTGATGTTGTTAAGAAGCATCGCCGCCAATCCTCGACTCCCGGACGAACTCGACATCGGCTACCGTGTACTCCTCGACAAGGATGGACTGACAAGCGGCATGGCAGCGCCCACCCGCAGCGCATACCTATCCACTCGCCCCACCGAAGCAGCATACCTGGCACTGGTGGAGGAGTTCTGGTGGGAAAGCACCTATGTCGCCAAAAACCTCTGGCGCGACGAGCTATTCCCCGCCCGCTATAGCTTCGATACGGTCATCAAGTTCGACCTTCTGCGGCGCATGTTGGGATGGTTGATCGCGGGGGAGCAGGGCTGGCAACACCTACCGGGAAATCTTGGCAAGGGGTTGAAAGAGGCGCTATCGCCCGTAATCTGGTCGGAGATCGAGAGCACCTTCATTGGCACGAACATCGAGGAGAACTGGCAAGCCCTCTTCGCAACTACGGCGCTCTTCCGTCGCGTCGCCTCGGCGGTCGCCCGCGATCTCGGCTATACCTACCCGCTGGAACTCGATCGGCGAATGCTGCGCCACTTGCAACGGATCAGAACGCTACCGCATTGAGTGAGCAGCGCGGGGCCACCAATACGTTTGGCCCCGCGCCGTCGTGGTCTAATCGCCCGCGCTCACGACACCGCCCGTCGCCCCGCCGCGCCCACGCCGCCGCAGCAGGCGGAAGCCGATGAGGGCCAGTGCGCCGAGCGGCAAGAGCCACCAGCAGAAGACCGCGATGCTGATCACGATCGTGCCGAGCCCTTGCAGGAGTTGGAGCGAGGCCGCCCAGGCGTTGGCGACGACCGTGGTGAAGCGCCAACCTGCGATCTCGGGCGGCGTGGGCGGCACGGTCACGGCGACCGGTGTCTCCAGATGCAAGGAGATCGTGGAGAGCGCGGCCCGCCGATCGAGATAGTTCGCGCGGCCCTGCAAGCGCTCGATCTGGCTCCGCACGCTGGTGATCTCGCGCTGGATGTTCAGGATATCCTCGGTGCGCGTCGCCTTCGCCATGATGTCGCGCAACTGGCGCTCGGTCGCCTCCAGATTCGTGATCTGCGCCTGCACATCGACGAACTCCTCGGTCACGTCGGTCGCCTCGGCCTTGTCGACGCGCCGCTCGACCACATCCGGCAACTCGCGCAGCGCGGCCATCGCCGCCTCGAACTGGCCGCTATCGACTTGCAGCGTCACGTCGGCCACGCGCCGGTCGCCGTTCTTACTATTCGTGTATTGCAGGACGTCGCCGCCATATTGCCGCGCGATCGCGCCCGCCCGCCCGAATGCGGCGTCCACATCCTGCACGGTCAGTCCCAGCGTGCCAGTCTTGATCAGCAAACGCGGCTGCGCATTGATCGGCGCGGGCGCGGTGCTCGCCGGGGCCGTCTGCCCGGTCGTGCCACTCTGCGGGGCGGACGAGGCGGCGCTGCTCGCCGAGGCCGCCTGCCCGGTCGTGCCGCCACTCACCGCAGGCGCGGACGAGGCCGCCGCCCGGTCACCAGCCGCTGCTGTGGGCGCGGCAGCGGCTCCGCTGGAGTACGAGGACGTGCCACCACGATCGGGCATGGTGCTTTGCGTCGGGCCAGGCGAACCGCCGCAGGCGTTCAGCATGCCCATCAGGAGGCACAACGCCAATACCACCGTCAGGGTTCGACCGCGCGCGAATCGTGAACGAGCCAACATCGCCCTATCCTCCCGGCACCAGCGCCGCCCGCACCATGCGGACCCGCGCGAGGCACGCAACTCCCTACCCCATCCCCGACCTGGGGACCGGCACAAGGCAAACTTCACCTACACCTGGTGGCCTCTGCCCACCGGATCGTCGCTCGCCGACTCGTTTGTACTCCAGGGTCTTGCGGTGCCACCGTCGCGTAAAGCCGTGTCCTGCTATGACAGACGTGCCGCAGGGAGAAAAGTTCCACGGCGCGAGAGTATTGCTCGGGGCGCTCGTCGCACGCGGGTGCATTAGGATAATGCGATGCGGCGGAACTTCGTGAGGAGGGATGAGGATGACAGGCTCACCACCCGTCGGCTGGCCGACCCGTGCCACCAACGGGATCGTCGTCCACCCGATCCCGCTGCCCGGCCTGCTCGGCCTCACGCTGGCGGGGGGGCGGCTGCCACCGGGTGACTTCGCGGTCCACACCCATCGCTCGCTGGAACAGCTTACCTACGTCCTCGCGGGGCGGCTCCTCGTCACGATGGGCGACCCGGCGAGCGGCGAGACGGTCGAACGCGATTGCGGGCCGGGGGACACGGTCGGCACCGAGCCACTGGTCACCCTCTCCTTCCGCAATCCGGGGCCGGAAGTGGCGCGCGTCCTCTACATCTGCGCGCCACCCTACCCCGCCGACGATGCCGACACCGTTACCCTCGACGACCATCGCGCCCTGACCGCGCCCGAACTCGACGCGGCGCTGGCGCGCGTAGGAGCGGTCCGCGCCGCCACCGACGCATACTGCGCCATCCTCGCCGACCGGATCGCAGCCTTGCGAGACACGCGCTGAGCCCCGCATAGCGCTGTGCCATGCGGGGCTCATCACACGTCTCGTAGTATCCTCGGGATATGTATCTCAGCGGCGCTCCGCGAAGAGTTGGTAGATCGTGGCGGCGTAGCGGATGCCATTGAGATAGTGTCCGATCGTGATGAACTCGTTGGCGGCGTGGCCGCGCCAGGAGGGCGGCCCGATGCCGGACCCTGCGGAGGGGATGCCGCCGAGTTGCCCGCCGAGCCAGACGCCCTGCCGCCCGGACGCATCGCCGGTCGGGCGGATCGCCAGCTCGACGCCGTACACCCGGCAGGCGGCGTCGGCGATGAGCGCGGCGAACGGGGTGTCGAGCGTCGTGCGCGACGGCTCGATCGAGCCCATATCCTCGACGGAGAAATCGGCGCAGTCGTGCTCGTCCAGGAAGCGGCGGAGCAGCGCCAGGACCGTGTCGGGATCCTGATCGGCGACGAGGCGGAAATCGAGGCGGCAGGCGGCGCGACCCGGCAGCACCGTCTTATACCCTTCGCCCATCCAGCCGGTCGCGAACCCGGCGATGTTGCAGGTGGGGGTGAAGAGCAGCTGCTCAAACGCCGCCAGCCCGCTGACCCCGCCGATGAACGCTTCCGTCCCGAGCGCGCGTTGCTGCACCGCGTCGTCCCAGCCGGTCTGCGCCAACGCCTCGCGGTCGCGCGCGGTCACCGGGCGGATCGGGTCGTAGAAACCGGGGAGATTGATCCGCCCGTCCGGCCCCTTGAGTTGACCGAGCGCCCAGACGAGTCGCCAGGCCGGGTTCTGCACCAGCCGCGCCCGCGCCGAGTGGAGGTCTTCCCGCGCTCCCTGCACCTTGATCTCCACGAAGAGCAACCCGCTCTCCCCGTAGCCGATTTGCGGGCGGTTATCGCCGCCGAAGCCGCCATCGAACGACAGCGCGGCATCGGCGGCGAGCAGTTCTTTGTGCGCGGCGACGAAGGCGGGCAGGCTCGGACTACCGCTCTCTTCCTCGCCATCGAAGAGGATCTTGATGTGACAGGGGAGCGGCACAGCCGCCGTGCGAAAGGCGTCGATCGCCTTCAGGTGGGCGAACAGATTGCCCTTGGCGTCGGTCGTCCCGCGCCCGTACATGACGCCGTCGCTTACCTCAGCGCCGAATGGCGACCACGACCATTCAGCGAGCGGCTCGGCGGGCTGAACATCGTAGTGGTTATAGATCACGAGGGTCGGCGCGTTGGGATCCGGCGCGCGGATCTCGCCGTAGACGACCGGCAGGCCGACGGTTTCCATCACGCGCGCCGCGATACCGAGATCGCCCATCATCTCGACCAGCAGCGCCGCGCACTCCCGCACGCCGATCCCTTGCGAGGAGATGCTCGGCTGCCGCACCACCCGCTGTAAATCGCCGATGAAACGCCCCTGCTCCCGGTCGATCGCCGCGTACACCGCATCCAGTTCGGCCATCGTCCCTCCTTCGCGCGCTCTCGAATGCCAGCGCCCGGATTCTCGCAACCGGAGGCCGGGCCAGTCAAGCGCACGCAGCGATCGGACGGGGGAAACGATAGGCGAAGAAGGTGTTTAGGATCAGAAACGCGATCAGGCGGGGCGCTCCAAAAGGGCGAAGCGGTTGCCTTCGGGGTCGCGGAAGAAGGCGAGCGCACCGAACGCCGCGCTTGATCGCCCCCTCGCTCGGCACGCCGCGCGCCGCCAGTTCCGCCACGCTCGCCGCGATATCGGACACCGCGAACTGCCAGAGGGTCGGCTTCTGCTCCTTGCCCCGTGCGCCGTTGCGTTCCGGGCTACCCGCCTCCAACGCCAGTGGTGTCGCCGCGCCACCAAACGCCACGATACGCTCGATACGCGAGGCGATCAGCAAGCCCACGTTCGCCGTAGAACCGGGTCATCAGCGGCAGATCGGCCACGTGGAGGATCGCATAGGCCACCGTCAGTTCGGGCATGGTCCCCTCCGTGGTAGGCGAGTAAGCGAGGTAGTCCAGTAGCGTAGGCGCGGGATGCCGGTGGACTGCGGTCCCGGCTGAAGGCTGCGGCCACGGAGTACCCCGGAGGGCAGCCACTACCCATGAAGGGCATACTCTACCCGTGAAGGGCACAATGTCCGCCTGCGCGGACTGGGATGGCTGCGCGGGGTGTGGCTACCCGACGGCGAGTCGGGATTCCGGGATTGAAATACCCCTGAAGGGCACACTGTACCCCTGAAGGGCAGCCTCTCCCGGCCAGGGGCGGCTGCGCCGCCACGAAGTCCCCGCAGGGGACTGGAACGCCACCAGCGCATCGCTTATCCGCCTTCGCGGCAATTTCTATACACCGATAGCAGCAATGTTCCCCCTCTCCTCGGAGGGGGGAGAGGGGGCAGGGGGTGAGGGTCCCCGCCATACCCCGCCCACCCCACAACGCGGCCTCTCTCCCAGCGTGGGAGAGGGGTGCCGCCCGCAGGCGGCGGGGTGCGGGCCGTCCCGCCCACCCCACCCACTCACTTCGGCTTCCCCGTCACCAGCAAACGCCCTTCGAGGGTCTGCACATCATCCACGACGATCGGGAGCGCTTCGTTCAGCTGATCGGTATTCGTGGCGAGGTCGGTGATCTGCTGCTGGAGCGGGCCGGGCAGGGGGAAACGCCCCGTGTCGATCCGCTCGACGGTCGTCACGAGCTTGCCGTCGCGCGCGGCCACCGTGCCGATCACCACCACCGCGATCGGTAGCGGCGCATCGTGCGAGACGCCGCTGACGATCACCTTACCGCCACGGAACGCGATCTGCGGGTTCTCGATCTTCGGTGCGGATGGTTCCGCCGCGAGCGTCTCGACCAGCTTCGAGGTCGCTTCTTGCTCAGAGATCTCGATCTGTGTCGATGTCGATGTGGGGGCCGCCTGCAACGTCGCGATCTTGTTGTCGAAGCTCCGCGCCGCCGCTGTGCTCGCCGGCACCGTCGCCAGACTCTGCGACAGCTCCGATGGCCTGGTGAGGAGGAAATATGCCGCACCGGCCAGCACGACGAGCAGGATCACCAGGAGCAGGAGGCTACGTAGACAACCGCGCATCGCCCCCCTCGCACATTCGCCGCGCGGCGCGCATCGCCGCCGTAGGGGAGTGATACCACCGACTGTGGGACGGTCGCAACTGCGATCGGCGGGCGCTCAGCTCGCGCGCGCCCCGCCACGCGCCGCCGGATACCCCGCTGGCTCGGCCTCGTGTCCGGTGATGATCGCTGTGCCGCGCACGCGGAGCGAGCGCTGCCGTGGCAGGACGCTGAGGCAGAGATAGGCGAGCGCCCCGAAGTAGAGGGCGACGACCGCGCTGTGACTGAGCGAACTGAACAGGCTGAGGCGACTGAAGACGACCGAGGCGCCGGTGGCAGATTGACCGAGCAACATCACCGCCGCGACACCGCCCGCCCAGCAGAGATCGGGGCGTGCCGCGCGTATCCGCCAGCACCACGCGAAGAGCGCGAGCGTCCCGAGGGTCAGGAAGACCGCCGACAGCCGATGCGAGAAGACCGCCCCGACCGGGCCGACGAAACCGGGGAAGGCCGACCCCTGACAGAGCGGCCAATCGAGGCAGGCGAGGCTGGCATTGGTGTGCCGGACATAAGCGCCCAGGTAGACAACGCCATAGGTGTAGAGCGCCAGTAGCCAGACACCGCAGCGGATCGCCACCGGCACGACGCGATCCCGCAGCGCATCGATGCCCCGGTCGGTCTCGATGAGGGTCGTGGCGACGAGCAGCGTCGAGGCGAAGGCGACCAGCGAGATCCCGAAGTGCAGCGCGAGGATGCCCTCCTTCCCCCACCAGTCGGGGTACAGTACCGAGAGCGCGCCGAGCGCCGCCTGCAAGACGAGGAAGAGCAGCATCAGCGGCACCAACACGCGGATCTCGAACCGCCGTCGCCAGAAGGCGATCGCGCCGACTGCGGTCCCCACGATCAAGATGCCTTCGACGCCGGTCACCGCACGGTGGCTGAACTCGATCGCCGTGGTAACCGCGAATTCTGGGATGAAACGCCCATTGCACAGCGGCCACGACTGACCACAGCCCGCCCCAGAGCCGGTGCTGGTGACGGTCGACCCCATCACCAGGACGATGAACATCCCAAACGCTGCCACCGCAGCCAGCCAACGCGCCGCACGGCGCAATCGTTCTCGCATCCGCTATCCCCACCTCTGGCGCACGGCGGCACGCCGGTTACCGATCCTATCACGGGTATTATCCTCGTTCTCGCGTTTCCGCGACAGGGGTACAGCAGGAGCATCGCCCGACCAAGCGTAGCGCCTCCGCCGGTACAACCAACGACAGCGACAACCAACGCCGGTGTGGTTCAGGGCTGCGCCGGGCTCCCGCACGGTGCCAGACACAGCAAGCGACGCTCGACGACCCCGCACGCTGGAATATCGCCAGCGCGGTGGAAGCCGGAACGGCTCGTCGATAACGGCAGGTGCCTCACGCCGGGGCAGTTAGGCCAGTTGCCCTAAAACTCACCCTCCCAACAGCGATGCTCGTCGTGTTACATAGTGGGCAGCGGTCGCTCTTGTGCCATACAAACAACGTCTCGGCTTTCCCCCGGGTTTAGTGCTTGACTTGCCCCCCGCTTCCGCCATATACTGCGTCCATTCCAACGCCTGTGTGCGCGCGCATGGGAACAATCACGCGCGGTCTTAACGTCATTTCAGTACCCACCGTGAAGAGGCGTAGCCGCGTGGTACAGGCCATCCGGTTCGCCCATCCGCATACCGTCGCCGGAGACGGGACGGCGGGCGGTTTTTTCCGTTGTCTCCGGTTTGGGGCATTGTGGCCCGGTGCTACCGAGCATCGGGACCGTACTGAGGAGGATCCACGATCATGGCTGTGTTCGATCCCATGCAATCGCTCGCTCGTGACCTGACCACCGGGCGCATCGCGCGCCGCGACTTCATCAAGCGCGCCGCCGCGCTCGGCTTCTCGGCCACCGCTATCGCGGGTGCGCTGGCGGCCTGCGGTGCCGCCGATGTTCCGGCGGTCGCGACCACGGTCGCCTCCGTCGCCCCCACTGCGGCGGCGGTCGCGACCGCTGTCGCGTCTACCGCCCCGACCGCCGCAGCGACCCGCGCGGCGGGTGGCGCATCCACGGCGACCACCGCCGGTGCCGCCACGGCGACCCGCGCGTCGGGCACCCCGGCGAGTGGCGCGGGCGGTGTCCCGCTGGCCGCGATCCCCGCGAGCCCCAGCAAGCGCGGCGGCGGCGGCACGCTGAAGCTCCTCTACTGGCAGGCGCCGACCGTCCTCAACACGCACCTCGCGCAGGGGACCAAGGATCAGGATGCCTCCCGCCTCGTCTACGAGCCGCTCGCGACGATCGACGGCGACGGCAAATTCATCCCGGTCCTCGCCAGCGAGATCCCCTCGCCGACGAATGGCGGCCTCTCGGCGGACCAGTCGGTGGTCACCTGGAAGCTGAAGCAGGGCGTGAAGTGGAGCGACGGCCAGCCCTTCACCGCCAAGGACGTGGTCTTCACCTATAACTACGTGATGGACGACAAGACCGGTGCCGTCACCACCGGCGACTACCTGACGATCGCGAAGATCGAGGCACCCGACGATTACACGGTGAAGATTACCTTCAAGGATCCGCAGTCGGGGTGGTACATCCCCTTTGTCGGCGGCTATCGCGGCGTGATCCTGCCGGAGCACGTTTTCAGCGCCGGCAAGGGTGAGGCGGCCAAGAACTTCCCCGCCAACCTCCAGCCGATCGGCACCGGTCCCTACAAGGTCACCCCGGGCGGCTTCAAGCCGGGCGACTCGGTCACCTACGAGATCAACACCAATTACCGCGACGCCAATGCGCCCTCGTTCGATGCGGTGCAGTGGAAGGGCGGCGGCGATGCGGTCTCGGCGGCGCGCGCCGTGATCCAGACCGGCGACTACGATTACGGCTGGAATCTCCAGGTCGAGGCGGCGACGCTCACGCAGCTCCAGCAGGGGAGCAGCACGAAGGGCACGGTCTTCACGATCCTCAGCCCGAACTCGGAGCGGATCGTCATCAACTTCACCAACCCGAACAAGGAGGTGGACGGCGAGCGCTCCAGCCTGAAGGCTCCGCACCCCTTCCTGACCGACAAGGCGGTCCGCCAGGCGATGGCGCTCGCCTGCGACCGGAAAACCGTCGTCGATGTCGGATACGGGCAGGGTGGCGCGATCGCCGACAACTTCCTCTATAGCCCATCAGCGCTGAGCTCGCCCAATAACAAGTCCGAGTTCAACATCGACAAGGCGAACCAGATCCTCGATGCCGCCGGGTGGGTCAAGAGCGGCGCTTACCGTTCCAAGAACGGCGTGCAGCTCAGCCTCGTCTATTACACCACGGTCAACACCGTGCGCCAGAAGACGCAGCAGATCATCAAGGACGCCTGGGAGAAGATCGGCATCAAGACCGAGCTGAAGTCGGCTGATGCCGCCGTCTTCTTCGCCTCCGACCTCGGCAACACCGACACCGCCGCCAAGTGCTACGTCGATGTCGAGATGTTCACCAACGGCAACTCGACCCCCGAGCCCTTCGCGTACATGGAAGATCTGAGCACGGCGAAGGCGTCGCAGAAGTCCAATCAGTGGTCCGGTGGCAACTACGGACGCTGGTCCAACAAGGACTACGACGCCGTCATCGACCAGCTGAAGAAGGAGCTCGATCCGACGAAGCGCACCGCGCTGTTCATCAAGGCCAACGACATCCTGATCCAGGACTACGCGGTGATCCCGCTCGTCTACCGGACGCAGGTGTCCTCCAAGGCGAAGAACCTGGAGATCGGCCCCGGCACCGCCTGGGACGACGAGACCTGGAACATCGCCAACTGGGTCAAGAAGTAAGACCGCGCTCGACCGTGCCTGGCGCGCCCCGCCCGACGATGGGCGGGGGGGGGCGCTCAATCCATCCTATCCCGCGCGGCATACCCCACACGGATTGGCAGACGGCGATGCAGCTGTCACCAGGGGCGAAGATGCCTTCGATATATCCCCATTTACCCCATGTATTAGGGAGGATCGATGACTAACCGCCCGCAGCCCACCCTTGGTACGCTGACCCAGGATCTCGTCGCCAATCGCCTGAACCGCCGCCAGTTCGTCATGCGCGCCGCCGCGCTCGGCCTCTCGGCCTCGGCGATCGCCGGGGCGCTCGCCGCCTGCGGCGGCACCGTCGACACCCCCACAAACGCCCCGATCGCCACCAGCGCCCCGACCGTCGTCCCGACCTCCGCCGGCATCAACACCGGGAGCGTCCGCGCCACCGCCACCACCGCAGGCGGGACCGCCCCGACCGCAGCGGTGGCGACGACCACGCGCCCGGTCGTCGCCGCGACCCCGAGCGCCGCCAGCGGTGGCCCGACCAAGCGCGGCGGCGGCGGTCAGCTGAAGATCTTGCAGTCGCAGGCTCCGGTCAACTACAACCCACACCTCTCGTCCGGCACGAAGGACGACCTGATCGGGCGCATCGTCTACGAGCCGCTCTGCACGATCGACATCAACGGCAATATCCTCCCGATTCTCGCCGCCGAGGTGCCGACCGATGCCAACGGTGGCGTTGCCGCCGACGGCAAGAGCGTCACCTACAAATTGAAGCAGGGCGTGAAGTGGAGCGACGGCCAGCCCTTCAACGCCGACGACGTCGTCTTCACCTACCAGTACGTCACCGACGAGGCGACCGCCGCGACGAGCGTCGCGAGCTACATCAACATCGCATCAGTACAGAAGATCGACGACTTCACGGTGAAAGTCACATTCAAAGACGTCACCCCCGGCTGGTTCGTCCCCTTCTTCGGTGCCGGCGGCAACATCCTGCCCCAGCATATCTTCCAGTCCGACAAGGGGGCGGCGGCGCGCAACTCGCCGAACAACCTCAAGCCAGTCGGCACCGGGCCGTACAAGGTGACCAACTTCGCCCCCGGCGACTCGATCACCTACGTGATCAATGACACCTACCGCGAGGCGAACAAGCCCTTCTTCGACACGATACTGATCAAGGGTGGCGGTGACGCGGCCTCGGCGGCGCGCGCGGTCCTCCAGACCGGCGACTACGACTACGCCTGGAATCTCCAGGTCGAAGACACCGTTCTCAAGCAACTCGAAACGGGCGGCAAGGGCGTCGCGGAGTTCCAGCCGGGTGGCGGCATCGAGCGGCTGCTGGTCAACTTCACCGACCCGAATAAGGAAGTGGACGGCGAGCGTTCCAGCCTGAAGGCACCGCACCCGTTCCTGACCGATCCGAAGGTCCGCCAGGCGCTGGCGCTGGCCTGCGACCGCAAGACGGTCACCGACAGCCTCTACGGGCGCGCGGGCGAGCCAGGGATCAACCTGCTCTACGATCCGCCGCAGTACAACTCCAAGAATAACAAGGCAGAGTTCAACCTCGACGCGGCGGCGGCGATGCTCGACGCGGCGGGCTACGTTAAGGGCTCAGACGGCTACCGCGCGAAGAATGGCGTGGTCCTAAGCGTCCTTTATCAGACGACCGTCAACTCTAGTTTTCGCTGATTCAGGCGGCTGCCGTGAGGGGCGCGGGCGGGGTGCCCGCGCCGGTTTGCCGCCGTCGTTGGCCGAAGAACCCCTTGGGGAGGTGCAGCGTCGGGCTGGCTTTTGCGCG
>JAABUH010000535.1_pt1 | contig 54510 bp, 78 predicted proteins | sample 5559121 | NCBI WGS metagenome assembly JAABUH01 (sample SAMN10711871, study PRJNA513364) | rock metagenome | isolation source: Antarctica rocks | place: Antarctica: Victoria Land, Battleship Promontory nord | collected 2015-12-28 | reverse complement strand
ATCGATGTTAGCGCGATTGAGGAGGCCCTAGAGTCCGCTAGGGAGGAGGAGCGGATCACTGGGTAAGCTATCTCGCGTTTCTTCCTCCTCCGCCATTGAGCGGGAGGGTACGACAACGACAGCTGATTGGGCCGTAGTGGACGGGTAGCGGATAAGAAGGATGGCGAGCTGTTCGTCGTGGATACCATCGGTGATATCGAAGGTACCTCAAGTACCCTTTTGGCCTGAAACGAGCTGACTGGGGGCTTCAGTCGCCAAGCGTATGCGTCGAGCTCCGAAACCGCTCCGATCCCTCGCAATTCTCTCCGAGCGCTCCGCCATCCCCTCTCTTTCCTCGCGTCCTACTGCTTCATCGTCCGGGAAGACCAAAATCTCGCCAGCAGAGAAAGCACGACTCCGCCGCATCGCTCGGCGGAATACGATCACTATGGACAGCACGGGACTCAGCAGCGCGGACGTGAAGAAGGCTGGGATTTGCCAGCTACGAGATGCCTGGACCGAGTCTGTACCCGCGACAAGCAAGTTTGGGGAAGAAGGCATGATCAAGCGCCCCGTGAAACCCCCGCCGACACTGGCGAAGCACCGGGAGAACTACCTTTCTTCGCAAGTCGAGGCGGGGCGAGGGACAGAATTGCCCGAAGCTGGGGTCTCGTACAATCCTACTGCGGAGAGTCATCAGCGGTTACTCGAGCTTGCTGTGGAGGAAGAAGAGGAGAGGTTGAGGCAGGAGACGGCGGACGAAGAGCGGATCAAGGCTTTGGGCGAGGTCGTCAATGCTCGAAGAACGGCCACAGCGCTGGAAAGAGAGTACGCGGACGGGATGATCGTTGGACCCGGCGAGGTCGACAATGCGTCGGTCGTGGATGAGGAGGAGGAAGAGCGCACCGTCAAGCCAACGCGCCGAAAGACCCAAGCAGAGCGTAACAAGGCCATCCGCCTGCGAGAAGCGTCTCGCCTCGCCTCCCTCGAAGCGCGTCAGAAGAAGACCCTCAGATCCATCTCGGCTGTTCCTGCACTGAAGTCGACGCTGGAGAAGCGGGAAAAAGGTCTGGTCGAGGCGGAGCGATTGGCGAAGCTTGCGAAGAGGGAGAGGGAGAGATTGGGTTTGGAAGGTGGGGAGAAGGTGGGGAAGTGGAGGGTCGGGAAGGGGAGTGTCGCTGTTCAGCTGGGGGAGGATTTGGCGGAGACGCTCAGGCAGGTCAAGGTGGGTCGTCCGCTCCCATGGGTCGTCAGAGAAGACGCTGAGGATTGTATGGTTTAGCCGGAAGGGAATCTGTTCAAGGACCAATTCTTGGGCCTCCAGAAGCGAGCGCTTATCGAGCCGCGCGTTCCCCAGCTGTACGTGTCCCCATCCCCGCATCGAGACAGAACTAATGCTCGCGGTTTCCCAGGCCTAAGCGTCGGATCCGCAAAGTCAAAGAATACGAGAAGCACGCCTACAAGCGTTTCACCTAGCATGCATCGCCTCGCCTTACCACTTCAGCTCAAGCCGTCCCCTCCTTATTCTGCACCGCACTCCCACTCGCTCCCTCATCTGTGACTCCCTCGAAAGCGCTCAGCAGACTCTTCATCTCCTGTCCCCCCGGCCCACTCCCATCTCCCACGTTCGCGAACAGCGCATCGAGGTTGAATCCCGGCTGATCATTTGCGAACTGCGCCAAGAGACTCTCGATATCCACTTCCCCCACCTCTCCTCCTCCTCGGTTACCATTACCCAGCGCACCGATCCCCGCCCCATTTGCAGGGGAAGTCCCAAAGGTGCTCGTCGGGCTAAACATCCCTTCGGAGAAATCCAGAGCTTTGCCTTTCGGGCGACCTGATTCAGTCTTCACGCTAGCCCTCGTAGCCATACGTGGTGACGGATGCGGCATTTTCCCTGATCGCTGACGTTTTCGGGGACTCTCATCGTGGTCCGACGTGGAGCGGTGGAGTCGAGGACTGGAACGGACCCCGAGGTGTGGGAGTTCGGACTCGAGCTTGGGCGTTTTGTGCGTGCGCGTGGTACCGGCCCAGAGATCGTCGGGTCGCATTCGTTTGTGCTTGTTGAAGTAGATTCCGCATTCTGTAAACGTCAGCACGAGAGACTCACTCATGGTTAGAGCTAGACCCACCGTTGCAGACCTTCTTCTTCGTCCCGTCTTTCGAGGTTTTCGTGCGCCACAAATCGGATTCCAGAGTTCCGCAATTATCGCATCCCTCGGTTCTGAGCTTGACCGTCGTCGAAGTCGATGGCGTAGGTGTGTCTGGCGCAGGGGAGGCCTTCGTCTCGGACAGTGAGGACAGTGGACCGGCTGAAGGAGGAACAGCTTTGAGCAGGCGAAGGAGCATTGGGTTGTTTGCGAGTGTCTGGGCGAGTCCGGGTGACATCTTCCCGTCGGATCGGAGCAGTGCGTGTAGAGTGGCACGGGATGGCGTGGACGGAGGTGGGGATTTGCGCTGTGGAGGTGGAGGAGGAGTTGACGGGCGGAGAGCGGCGGATGTGGATGACGGTACGGGAACAAGGGTGGATCGCTGATCGGCAGACGGTGGTCGGGAGGGGATTTTGGGGTAGCTGGTAGAGCTCGCCATGGGTGTCGAGCTGGGAGGGTTCGGGCTTGGTAGGGAGCTGCGATGGGACGCTGTTGAGGACGGGTGCGCGAAGTGTTGAGGGGTGGGTGCACGAATCGCGGTGGTCGGATGAAGGTTGCTGGGCCCAGCGTGCACTTGAGAAGGGAAGCTTGAGCTCGAGCCATTGATGCGAACCGCTGTCCGAGTGTCTGGTACGATCCGCCTGGGTGAGGGGACAGTGGACGCCAACCCCCTTCCTCTAGCCAACATCTCTTCAAACTCCCTCCTCCCGGAGAACTCGCTCTTCCCCTCCGGATTCACCTCCTTCAACGACACGCACACCTCCAATCCCCAACCCTTCCCATCCGTATCTTCTCGCCTCACGGCTGCAGCCATGAGCCCCTCTAGTCCACCACCATCTGCGAAAGCTGCCGACGAGAACTCGTATTCCCGAGTCAGTCGGCCACGGATGAGTGTAATTCCCTGCCCCGGTTCGGCGAGAAGCCATGATAGGAAGCCTCTCCCGGTCCAGGAGCTCTGCTCATCGTTGGACGAGGTGGGGAATGCTCGTGATGCTACATTCGCTCGTAGGGACGGGTCGAGGTTGTAAAGCGAGAAGTCCAGAGTCGTTTGGTTCGGTATACATTCCGGACTCCCGGTCAGCGTCGTCCAAAACCTGGTAAACTCACCTAGCGAAACAGATCCCCTTCGCTACAGCTTTGAGACAACAGCTCCCGAGCGGTCCATGACTCTGGTCATGCGAATACGCCAGGGTGTTTGGGTGGACGTAGACTTCTTGTCGATCGTTTGGGATGGCGAGGTAGGACTGGGGGGATGTATCTATCGAGTACAGGACTTTGACTGTTTGGAGGCCGGGGTCGAAGGTGAGGTGGCAGGGGTGGTTTCAGATCAGCGAGAAGATAGGGGGCCGGTAGGAGGAGGCGCCACGTACCTGGGAGAGAATGGATCCTGCCCGGTGAAGGGGGCATGGTGGAGCTGCTCCTAAGATCAAGAAGACGAGATCAAGGGAGAGAAGAAAGAAGGAGGGGATTATGAAAACAAGCGAAATCACGTTCGAGAAATGTTGCTCGAGATGATGAGCTTTTTCAGCCGAGGAATCTCGCTTGTGTAGACGACACCTTTCACCTCTGATTTGCATAGTCCGATCCTTCCACCAGGATGAAGAGAGCAGTGCGAACTCAAGCAGTACCTAGATAACAGGATTCTCTCGAGAGCGGCACGATGAAAACCCCCGTCCTCCGTGCCAAGACCCCTACATTCTCCCACCACCGGATCTCCTTCTCCCCATTCTTCGAAGATCAAATCGCAGTCGCCTCCGGGGCGAACTTTGGTCTCGTCGGTAATGGAAGAGTACATGTGCTACAACTGTCCCCGGCAGGGTTGCAGGTCGTCAAATGGTGAGAGCTCACTCCTGATCGGAGTTGATGGCAGGTTCGATACCCAGGACTGCGTGTATGATGTCGCTTGGAACGAGTCACACGAGTGGGTTAGTGCTGCAGTCCGGAGCTGATGGTAGGAACCAGGTCATCGCGGGGTGTGGCAATGGGTCATTACGGCTCTTCGACGTGACCCTCGAGGTGGGTGGGCTCCAGCCTAGCGCTTGAGAGGGTAGCTGTTGACGATGGGCAGGGTCTACCGGTAAAAGCGTGGCACGAGCACTCGGCGGAGATCATGTCTGTGGATTGGAACAATCTCCAAAAAGACCAATTCGCTACCGCCTCCTGGGATCACACCGTCAAGATCGTACGTCCCCCTCACCTCCCTCCCCTCCCCACCGTCTCTTGCTCGCCTCGCCCTCCCCCACCTCCTCTTGGCAAGTTTTGCTGATGATCGGAAGTGGACACCAGGCCGTGCAACCTCCCTCCTCACCCTCCCCGCACATTCTGCCCAGATCTACAGCGCCACCTGGTCCCCCTCCTCACCCACCGTCCTCGCTACCTGCGCATCAGACGGTATGCTCCGCGTCTTCGATATCCGGAAGTCCCAACCCCAACGACCGGTCCGTGACGTTCAGGCTAGTCCGACAGAGGTGTTGAGTTGTGATTGGAATAAGTACGATTCGGGGATGATAGTTACGGGGGGGAAGGATATGGGTGTGAGGGTTTGGGATTTGAGGGGGACGACGGGGAAGACGGTCAGGGAGTTGAGGGGACATACGCTGGCGGTGAGGGAGGTGCAGTAAGTGTGTTTCTCCGAATGTGCAGATATGTGCTGATGGGGTTAGGTGGTCGCCGCATCATCGCGATGTCTTGGCCTCGACGTCATATGATATGACCTGCCGAACGTAGGTTTCTCCGTTTCACCACCGTAACTGGTCCGACATGTTTCATACAGATGGTCAGTCGATCAACCTCAACCCCGTTCTGTCCACTCGGAGCATACCGAGTTCGTCATGGGTGTGGCTTGGGCACTGTTCGATGAGGGACTGCTTGCGTCTTGTGCATGGGACGAGGAAATTCACCTCTATCGCGGATAAAGTTGGCTGAGTGGGACAGGGGGGCGAGTATAATCATTGCATCATCATGTATACAAGCAGAGATCTCCAGTCATGATTTCCTCCGCGAAAACCGCACGATTCATGACGAAGACGCATGCCCAATCCCGACTATCCGAATCCGCAACCGTCATTCCCCCTTCTCCGAAGCCCACAGACCGTACCGTACCCTCTCCACCGCCAACCAAGCCTCATCTCCACCCTCAAAGCTCCACCCAACAGGTCCCAAGTCACACTCCGCACATATCAAGAACTTTACCTTCCCTTTCGCCCCTTCGACCCCAGGACCGGTCGGGGGAAGTGTCATAGGGGATGGGCGGGAGAAACCGATGTTCTCGAATGACATGGGGGAACCGGGGATGTGCCAGTATGCGGTTTGCGTTGACGCTGATTGATTGGGAAGGGAGGGGGAGGGGGGGAAGGGCGATTTCTCCTCAGTAGGGATCTGCACAGCTCAGGCTTCGCTTTGAGCGGGTAATGCGTGACCAACCACTCCACCCTCGGAAACGACCCACTCCCCTACGCCAGGGAGGAGGATCAAACTCCCACAACCTTCGCGCCAGCAGTAGATCCGCGTGCTGTTCGTCTTCCGAGAGGAGGAGGCGCTGGTCAGTGCGGATGGGGGATCATGGTGCTCTGAGAAAAGGGATGCGGGTGGTGGTGGTCGGGAGGCGGAGAATGTGGATGGGAATTGGAGGGCAGCGAGGACGTCGCCTTGGGAGGTTTGCATCATGTGGACTCGCTTGATGTGCGATGAAAGGGATTGCCAAAGTGGACGGAAATTGTTGCGTGAAGTCATTCAGTGATCGCGGACCACGTGAACTTGCCACCGCAGTCTTCCCATTCCCTTGTCGCACTTCTCATCATAGACGCATCACATAACAACGCAACATGTCTGGAGCGCTAGGGATTATCCCCGGGATGACATTCGACCCGGTGCGGAATCGATACTTTCCGACACCCAAGGATACCCCGACGAGGATCTCGGGGGATGAAGCGATGTTGATGCCTACGAGATGTTCAAAGGGGCAGATGAGAGGGGAGAAGAGGGTCAAGCTGGATTCAATTGGCGCATCAGGAGTTGGACCGAGTAGGAGACGGCCTAGAACTCTTGGGAAGGTGTCGATCCGGGTACCTGGGCAGAACAGGCATGATCGGACAACGCGGGTCTTTCCTCGTTACCGAGAGTCGCACTGATGATTCGGTTCTAGCGCTTCCCAAGCCCAGTACGCGAACCTGAACCATCAGTCGACACACAAATGCTGCAGCTGTCATGGCGAGCGAATCACCTCTATCCGGGTTTGTCCTGCTCGTCGTTCATCGTAGGCCTGCTGACCAACGGCAGTCCTTTGTCGGTGGGGCATATTTCGCTACAACGGATCATGGAGGGGTCATCTCCCACCGAGCCAGTGGAGCGGCGCATCTCATATCGATCTGCTCCGAAGCGGTAGGTCCTCTGATCCTGCAGGCGGCGGTCGATAACGAGGTCTAGCTTGTTGGGATGCACTACGATATTCCCCGAATGACCATGATGTGATTCCTCCATATGCCCCGAGGGAGAATCAAGCTAATCTTGACCGATAGAGCGGTAGCTGGCGGTCCTGAAGCGCACGTCCACCAATTCCATCGGGATCCGGATATGCTGGAGCATGTCTTCATGCATCATTCCGAGCTCGACCTTCAGCAGGACGATATCTTCTGCATGAGTTCGGCGGATGGCGTTTGTTCGCTCAGTACGTCAGGCTCTAGATACCCGAGTACTGTGGAACCATCAGCTGAGTGTGCGCCAGGCGGCAGTAAATCCCTCACCACGCTTCACTATACCGACGGATTGACTACCTCCGTCCGCCCTCTACCGTCCGACGCCCTGTCACTCCATCACTGGAGACCTGATCTGGTTTTCGCCGGACTGCGATCATCTGCGATCCTGCTTGAGGATCTGAGAGTTAAGCCAAGGATCCCGAATGTCGTGGCTTCCATGAAGCGAGGGAAGGCGGTGATTGGGGTGAAGAGGCTCAGCGATTCTGCGGCGCCTTGGGGTTTGGTGGCGAGTGCGATGGGCGATGAAGTAAGTCCTCGGACCACCTGTTCTTGCGCATCGCTGACCTTCTTAAGCTGTTGCTATTCGATGTTCGATTTGGCAAATCACCGCTTCGGCAGTTCGAGGGGCACGTCAATAAATTCCAGTCATCCCTCGTTGGTCTTCCGATCCCACCAAATCCCGCTCTGACAGTCTTTGAAGGGATTTGTGACTTCACGAGATGACGAGATCCTCTTCGTTGCGGGGTCTGACCATCGGATACGAGCTTGGTCGACCATCACGGGAGAGCTCATCCATCCTAGAGAAGCAACACAACCGCCAGCAAAGCCAGGACAGGAGGAGAACCCGTTGCGCAAGCAGTTCGCTGAGTGTGTGCAGTCCATCGACGTGAGTGAGGATTTCGGGCTGGACTTGACAGTCGATGGAGAGATTCAGCGCTTTGGGAGGGATATCTAAGAACGAGTTTAGCCATGATGCATTCCTCAGTCTGTTGCCACGTGTGGTGCCTGTGCCTTGCGCGACTGCTTTCCGCTTGCCGGCATTCGGGACGCTCGGACCTCCTATTGCATTGATAACGCATTGACCCCATTGGGTCAGGGTGAGGCCTGATCATCATTCAACCTTGCCATCATGCTTCCTTCTTCCGTCGCTTCACAATCCATCACCCCCTCAGTCCCCCTTCTCCACCCCAAAAATCTCTCGACTCCATGAGATAAACATCGTATCTTGGCGTTGATACCGATTGCCTTGCCAAGAGCGGCCCTTCACCAATTCATCATTGGACCTCGAGACCCTCCTTTGGGTTCTGTGAAACCTTCTCGGCCAGCGAAGATGCCTCCCAGACCTTTCCCGAACCCCGTAGCCGTGTATAGCGAACGCTTCATCTTCACCACACTCAGCACGAAGGATGTGATGAGCAATGCGAGGGCACCGTATTGTCATCCGGGCACCGAGAGGCCATGCTTCATCCTTTCGTGTGAGTACCTCGTACCGTGCTACAAGCTGTCGACATGTCAGCTACCGGACGAACGAAAAGGGTCTTGCTGATTCTCGGTGGTGCAGTGGACGAGGAGATGCGGTATACTCCCTTTTCGATGGATCATGGCCCGCTCAATCTGGCGTCCACGTTTCATGCTTGTTTGAAGATACATGACAAGCTACAGGTGATTGTTACCCCCGATCATGAGGGTCCGACTGATTCCCCCAACCTTCAGGCCAGAAGTACCCGTCACAAACCGCTGTGCTTGTATACCTCCCCGAAAGCCACAATGAAGTCGAACATGGCGTTGATGGTAGCGCTGTACTCCGTGAGCAGGTCTCCCCATGAGTAGACAGTAGCACAAGCTGATGGTGTATCAGCTGATCGTCGAGCACAAGAGTCCTTGGAACGCGTTCAAGCCAATTGCCCAGATGGAGTTCATGCCGTTTCGCGATGCGGGAAACGGACCGATGGATTATGGGTTGTCCATCCAGGTAAATCCGCCCCTATAGTCTGGTCAGGCAATGATATCGGACAGGACTGCCTGTGCGGTATGGCCAAAGCCATTGATGTGGGTCTGCTGGATCTTGCGCATTTTGATGCCAAGGCGTACGAGTATTACGAGAGTGTCGAGTGAGCGAAACACGAGTCTCCCATGAGCTCAGCTGATGAGTGCAGAAACGGTGATCTCAACGTCCTAGGACCGTTCATCCCCTTCGCCTCACCGATGGAAACCGCTTGGACTCAACAAGAGATCACCGCACTCTCTACCGACGAGTCCTCCGGGAGGTGTACGACCACCACGACCACCCTTACGAAAGCGAAACTCAAGTCACATGCGTTCAAATGTGTCCTCGATGTGTTCCAGCGGGAGAATGTGGGTCTGGTGGTCCGGCTGAATGACGAGCTGTGAGTACACACTTTAGGTTGGTAAGCTGATTTTCAGGTACGACCGCCGTCACTTCCTCGACCGTGGAATCGATCACGTCGAGATGTACTATGACGATGGGTCGAACCCTACCGACGAGATAGTTCGCGAATTCATTCAGCTGGGAGAGGATATCATCGAAGGAGGGGGCATGAAGGTCGCGGTGCATTGTAAGGCTGGTCTTGGTCGGACAGGTGTTCTGATTGGAGGTGAGCGATGATCAATAGACCGAGCTGACGAGCAGCGTACCTGATCTACAAGTATCAATTCACCGCTCAAGAAGTTCTGGGTTACATGCGCATCGTTCGACCTGGAATGGTGGTCGGACCTCAGCAGCAGTACATGATGATGAACCAGATGAAGTGGGTCGGATGGGTGAGTGATTCTCTACCTGCACGAGAAGCGGCTCATCGCTGGTAGGCGGCACGAGACGAGGTCCTTCGCGAATTTGCCGAGAGACGAGAGAAAGAGCCCATCCATCCCCTCGCTACGCCTCCTGCCGAATTCGACTTGACCTTCCCCACATCCGATTACCCGGTTCATACTATGGAGCCTGCGGAGAACCTCATGCAAAGCATTGCAAGCGGGCTTCCGAATGATCAGACGCCCGTTCGGCCTCGCTCGGCTCCTTCCGGACCCGGTGTTGACTCTCCTCTCAAGGCTGGCGACGCCGTTGGCCAGCCGCGAAAGTCACCCGTCCGCCCGTCATACGATGACCAGTACGTGGAGGTCGACACTCCAGAGCGAGTGAGCATTTTTGTCGAGGCCGTCAGCCCTACCCAATCACGACCTATGACAGTCGACTTGACGCACACTCGCGAGCAGCCAGACGCTTTCACCTCGAGTGCGCCGCCATCACCTGGAGTGCAAACCAAGAGGGGTACCAAGCGGGGTCCAGCTCGTATGAGGCTTCCCCAAACTTCTTCGACAGACCAGGTTATGATGGCGTCTTCGATAGGTCTGAATCTTCAGGTCCCTTCGCTTCTGCGCCATTCGAGTTCCTCCTCAAGCATGACCTCGAGCGCTTCCGGAGAGGGGCGGCCAATCAAACGCCGAAACGAGGCCACGTCTTCCCTGGTGACAACCGGCCTCAGCTCGCCTCCGCCTAGTCGAGACAGCTCGATTGCGCCGGACGAGACAGTGACCGATAAATCGATTCTATCGTCAAGGGGTATATCTGCACCGGACAATCGGTCAAGGAGCTCGCCGCAACTGAGCAGAATACCGAAGATGAGAGACCTGTCCAGTGTCGTCGGTGCCCTGGGCTCGAAGCCTTCACCGCCAAGGCGGAGCTTCTTGCCCGTCAAGCGCCAGCAAAGCCCCGTGGAAAATCTGACTCCGGCTTCCAAAGGCCGCTCTACTCGTCAAGCAGATATGACGCCAAGAAGGCCTATTTCTTCAAACGCGTCGCCCCGGAAGAAGGATATCTCGTCTGACAGGATGGGTCTGACGCCGTCAAAGCTCGCGATGGGGGTTTCGAGTTCGATGTCTCGAGCGAGAAGTTCGACGCCGTCGAGTTGTGAGTCGCGTAGCGAGAATGTGTGGATGGAAATATTGACATGGCACGACAGCTCGTCCATGCCCTTGATGCTCATGAACCGATAGTAGGCGCACACTGTGTATATATTCCTGCATCCTCGATACCGACCATATAGCACTTCCGACATTACGATCAAGTTCAAATCCGAAAACAGCCATTTCATTCCCTTAGTCCCGAAAGTATCTGTTTAATAAGCCCAAAGCTTTCGGTCTCCATCAGCAAGAGTTGTCAATAGCATCACCATGTATCATGTCTACATGCCTTCCAACAGACCGAAGGTTCTTATTGGTGGGTGAATTGTGATGCCTGAACGACAGTAGTGAGGTGAAGCTTTGGTGGAAAATGATTTTCGACACCAACCCAAACCCGCTTAAGGAAATCTGCATCCGCCAATACCTCCTTCCGGCCGTGGCTTCTTAATTTCCTTCGTCTCGCACCCTTTCCTCTTGGCCGCATGCAGAGTATGAAAATCATAGCGCCATTTCACCCGACGCGACGATTAATCGTCAAATTGTCTCGACAAGGTCCCAGCTGGACGATCCACGAAGATCAGTGGAAGATCCAGAAGGCCGGTTCAGCAGCTTTATTTGAGTCAAGATGATCCTGTCGTGTACCTGTGTGGTACATGCACACCGTTCTGCCGGTCCAGCCTCCCTTCTCGGTATCGATCGCCATGACGTGGGTGTCGGGTCCTCCCTGAATAGAAGCCACGCTGTTGAACCAAGGCGAACAAAATCTCCCAACCCCTCTTCGCCCCTTCCTTTCTTACCCTGCTCTTCTTCCGTTCCTCGGACCCCTCTGTTCTCTATCAACCGAGGTCGAAAAGCTCATACTTGAGGTCTGGTACCTCACCCCACACTCATTAGAAACAGGACATTGCGGTCTCGCTCAATTACAATCGTTTGACACACGACACAACTTCATCGCACAAGATGATCAAGGCTCTCGCAGCTCTCCTCCCGCTCCTCGCCGCTCAGGTGAATGCGTACTTCATCCTCCAACAGCCCATCCTTGAGACTACCCGACTCGACCCGTGAGTGAGCGTGCTCGAACACCGCTGACGATAGAATCGTCACTCCCGGTGACATCGGCACGCACGTCCACTCCAGGCGGATCGAACTTTGATAAAGCGATGACCTATGCGTCCTCCCAGGCGGGGACATGTACCACCGCTCCCGTCAGCGTCGATAAGTCGAATTACTGGATCCCTCAGCTCTACTACTACAATCCGGCGGACGCATCGTACGCCATGATTCCGGTCTGGTACATGAACGCGTACTACCTCCCTCGAGCGGGCTCGGATGGTGTCGTCAACGCTTTCCCGGATGGATTGCGCATGTTGTCGGGCGATGGGGATAGGAGGGTGTACAATGCTGGTGACCCGGATAGTGCTGCGATCAGTTTCGTCTGTCTCGACTATACTACCGATCATACTGGCGATCCCGATTGGGCTCAACGGAACAGCTTCTTCAACCATAATTGTCCGAACGGGATGAGGGCGCAGGTCAACTTCCCACCGTGTTGGGACGGGGTCAATGTCGATTCGGACGATCATCAATCGCACATGGCTTGGCCGAGCGGCGGTGTCAGCGGAGGGGATTGCCCTGCCAGTCATCCCAAACACCTCGTCACGTTGTTTTACGAATTCATCTTCCAGGTACAGAATTTCCCCTTCAACAATGGTAGCCAACCGACGTGGGTCTGGTCGAATGGCGATGCCACCGGGTACGGTCTCCATGCGGATTTCATCAACGGTTGGCCCAGCCTCATCAACGGTACCAATGTGCTCCAACAGGCGATCAACCAATGTAATGCCAACAACGGTGTTGGCGGTATGCTCGGCAACTGTCCCCCATTCGTCCCATACCTCAATCTGAACGCTGCCAATGCCTGTCGACCGCAGAACGCCCAGGTCGCCGAAGATATCGGGAATGGGCATGGAATCAAGCTTCTGCCTGGCAATAACCCGCTCTGGATCGGCAATGTCACCAAGCCGGTCACCGCCAATTATACCGAGTCCGCCCCGATCCTCGACGTCACATCGATCATTCCGTCTGGTTACACGTCAGTCGGTTGCGTCGCCGAAGGGACTTCCGGTCGAGCCCTCACTGGCGCATCGTTCACCAACAATAATATGACCCGAGGAGCTTGCGTCTCGTACTGTCAGAGCTTCGGATACCCGTTGGCCGGTGTCGAGTTTGGCCGCCAGTGTTATTGCGGCAGCACGATGCAGAGTGGCTCAAGCAACACCACTCTTCTCGACCCCATCCAATGCGGGATGGCGTGCGCCAACAACACCAACGAGAACTGCGGTGGTTCCAACACGTTGCAACTTTGGAACAACCCGTCTTTGTATCCCATCGTATCGCTCCCCACCGGATGGGTCGCGACTGGCTGCCGAACTGAGGCTACTTCGGGACGCGCGCTTAGCGGGTACTCGTTCACTTCAAACGCCATGACAAACGAACTCTGCATGTCGACTTGTGTCAGCAAAGGATACGCCCTTGCCGGTATTGAGTACGCTGGAGAGTGTTAATGCGGAAACTCATTCAACGCTGGGTCGTCATTCAACGCTGGGTCGACTATCGCCACCGATGGGTCTTGCAGTATAGCATGTAGTGGGAACAAGCTCGAGACTTGTGGAGGCGGAAATCGACTCACCACATTCAATTACACCCTCGCTGCGGTTTGGGCACCTTCGACCACTTCGGCTGCCGGAGCTGCAGCTACCGCCGTATCCAACCTGCCGGCCGGCTGGGCGTCAGTCGGCTGCATGAGCGACACGCAATCCACACGGTCTCTTGCGTCGTACTCGTTCACTTCGAGCTCGATGACCCAAGAGCTGTGCACGTCAACTTGTGTCTCCAAAGGCTACAACCTCGCCGGGATGGAATATGCTTCAGAGTGTTACTGCGGAAATTCGATCGCATCCGGTACCACAACCGCCTCCTCCACTGACTGCGTGATGTCCTGCAACGGTGAGTCGAATCCCAAGCTTCTCCGCTGATGGTTCTAGGTAACAGCACCGAGATCTGCGGCGGTCCTTCGAGGATGACCATGTTCAACTACACGCTCGGTTGGGCCCCGCCGACCCTGCCCACCGGCTGGTCCTCGATTGGCTGCTGGACGGATGCGGGATCGACGCGAGCCCCGGGTAGCTACTCGTTCACCTCGTCTTCCATGACACGTGAATTGTGCATGTCGACTTGTTTGGCTAAGGGATATGCCTTCGCTGGAGCCGAATACTCTACCGAGTGTTACTGCGCCAATTCATTCGCTTTGAGCTCGACCTCGGGCGCGACGGGATGTACCATGACTTGTGGAGGCAATACCACCGAGACTTGCGGAGGTCCAAATCGTCTCACCGCATACAACTATACTCTTGGAATTGCCACGACCACAACGATCTCCGCTGCTGCTGCGACTTCTACCGCCTTGAACGTGGCTGTCCCGAGGGGTTGGTCATACAACGGCTGCAAGACCGAGGCGACGTCCATGCGCGCATTGAGCAGCGCATCCCCCTCATCAAGCTCAATGACCAACGAATTCTGCATGACCTCGTGTCAGAAGCTCGGCTACACCCTCGCCGGGACAGAGTACTCTGGCGAGTGTTTCTGCGGGAACGCGTTCAATGCCGGTAGTGTCGCTTCGACGGCTTGCGCGATGACTTGTAATGGCAACTCGTCGCAGATCTGCGGTGGACCGAATTTGCTCTCGACTTGGCATTTCGCCACTTCAGCATCGGTGTTGGTGTCGTCGGCCACAGCTTCGAGCAGCATTGCGGTGGCTTCTTCGAGCAGTGCTGCCGCGTCTGTCGCAGTTGCGAATGCGAAAGTGGCGGCGGTCTCGTCGACTTCCAGCACAGCGAGTAGCGCTTCCTCGACTTCCAGCTCAGCGAGCAGCTCTACGACAGTCGCTGAATCCACCACCTCATCTGCGTCCACTGTCAGCACGACGACCGCATCTAACTTCGCTATAAGCCCCGCATCGACTGTGACCACAACCACGACGAACACGGCCTCTACCGTCCAGAAATCCACTGCCGCGGCACCCACCGGTTACATGGGATGTTTCACGGACCACACCACGCCGTCCCACCATCTTAACGCCACCACCCCGAGCGTGTACCAGAACGACACGAGCATGACCAACGAGCTGTGCATCTCTCACTGCGCCGTCATCGGCTACGCTTTCGCCGGTACGGAGAGCAGTAATGTACGTCTCCATCCCATGAGACTGAGATGAGTACTGATAGATGGGTACAGCTGTGTTACTGCGGGAACTACCTCAACCAAACGGCTATCCAGACTTCGAGCGGCTCGTGCGCTTCGACGTGCGTGGGCAACAAAGCCGAGATGTGTGGCGGGACGTTGCAGCTCAGTATCTACGGTACGGGCAATGGTAACGGGACCTTTTACGGGTCCGCACCTACGGGAAAACGCGAGCTCTCATCTCGGTGGGGGATCAAGAGGGTCACTGAGAGGTGATTATATGTACCCGACAGAATGAGATTCGAAGGACATTTCCATCGATATAGGTCGATGCATGATGATCTATGTCTTCGCTTCCCAGCTGACTCCGCAGCCGCATGCTCCGCCTTCTTTCGCTTGGGGATTGTCTTGGATCCGAAAGGAGGAACCGATGAGCTCGGTCGCGTGGTGTAGCGTTGCGCCTGAGTAGGTATCAGCTATACGGACAGCTACCGGACAAGAAAGGAACGAGATGTGTCACTTCGAATCGAGAGACAAAGGACAATGATATTAACTAGGTATCTGAGCTCACCCTTCAACAACCCTAATGACACCAGATCCACAACCACTGGTATACAATTAACCCCCTCGGGCTGCATCACGCTATCCCCATCTCCATCAGTCTCACCGTGCTTTTCGATGCGAAGGGACGTACAAATCATCGACACCCCGCTCTTCTGTCAATTCCATGGTATATTGATACCCATGACAACCCCCACTGCTCACCCCGCATCGGAGCACCAGCTTGCCCTTCGCTAAAACATCGGGCGGCTCACGGGATGTGATCGAGACTAATTGCTATACATACACATAAGCTTACCCGACGAGAAGGTCATGATGGGGAGTGGTGTGAGAAAGAAGGGGGATTCACTCGGATGGCCTCGGGAGTGATGATGAGATTCGATTCGTGTGATGGGATCAGGGAAACGTCGTCGTCGAGGTAGCCTTCTTGCTTGATTGCGGCTAAGGAGGGAGGAGTGACGCGGATCTTGGGGCGGGGTGGGAGTGGTGGCACGTCGGGCGAGCTGGATGTGGTTGTGGCGGTTGATGCATGCCGACGGGGATTGTTGGTACGTAAGGCTAGCGGCGGGAAGGGCTGGGGTTGGTGGGATGGAAGTGAGGGTGAAAGGAGGAAGGAACGGCGTATGGGTGCCCATGGGAGGCGAGAGGAGGAGGCGATCGGCTGAAGTGTTGACCGGGTAAAAGCGGTACGAGCTGCCATGCTCGAAAAGTAGTCGGCTTATGGATCGCTAAGATAGTGGAATGAATGACAAATCTCGCTCAAGCAATTGTAACTTATGTAGATCGGGAATCTGAACAGTGACGTGGTCAGCTTGATAGCGCAGTCTCCGTCGGCCGGCGGTAGCCGCTAATGCCACTGCCCTGAATCCTCCCTCGCGTCATCGGGTGGGTACCTTTTGACAATTCGTATCGCCTTTACGAATCCATCTCCCCTTGAACCTAGATCTACCGCCCTCCACCTTGCTGAACAAGCCATTGTTTTCCCAATCGTCAATTTTGGAGTTTCTGACTGTATCGGCTCTGCTTTCAATCACCGGGATCAAAGTGGAAGGCCGAGGGGGGAAACCTGGCCTCTTTTGGGCCGAAGGCCGGATGGACAACATGAAGCCGACCGCGTCGACGCTTGCGCAGGCTAATCCCGATCATCCAAGGTTGACAGATCTCGGGGTAAAGGAGGGTGAGTCTATAACTTCTCAACAATACATCTATCTCGGTCTTGTCAATCTACATCTTGAGATGATATGGCTGGAAGGAGGCTGAGTGGGTTCTTGTTGCGGTCATTAGTCAATACCGCCGCTATGGGTCAAGGCGGAATGTGAGTCGAGCTATCCGTGAAGTAATTGCTCATGCTTGTAAATTATCGTGCCTCAGCGCGTACTCTTCGCCCACCCAGACAGCCACCCCCCTTTCCATGTCTGACGCCGACGTCTCGTCCCCCGAACCTTCAGGCGACCCATCCTCATCCCTGAAACGGCCAGGCGGCTTATCAGATGGACCCAACGCTAGGAGCAAGAGCGTGACCACTGCGGAAGGGGATGACACGTTCGGAGTAGGTACGGGGTTGCATGACTTGGGCTAACGTCAGGCTCTGAATTGTCATCCCGCACCCTCCGCGAGCGGAGCCAAACCGGTGTCTCCGACTGATACACCTCCGCTGTTCAAGGGATCTTTCCGCGTGGGAGTCAGTGAGGACCGGAATAAGCGGTGTCGCCGGACTATGGAGGATGCTCATTCGTTCGTGTACGACTATGCTGGCGTACGGGGTCAGGGATATTTCGCGGTGTTCGAGTGAGCAATGCGCGTCGAGTCAGGCTGATTGCAGTGGTCATGCCGGGAAACACGCTGCCGAATGGTGTGGCCAGAATTTTCACGAGGTAAGTTGCGAAGAACGAACTCAGCTGATCCGCAGTACCTTCTCGACGCAATCCTCACTCAACCCGATCAATCCGTACCCGACCTCCTCAATAGAACCTTCCACGTTGTCGACTCCCGCCTATCCCATCTCGCCCAAACTGGAAAGACTCAATCTGGCTGTACCGCCGTCACCGCCTTCCTTCGGGTCGAACACTTGGATGCCGATCCCAAAGGCTTCATCAATCCAGGGCTCAGTCCTCGAGGTCTGATGGAAGGGCGAGGCGAGGAAGAGCTCGAACAGCAAACAAGCCTCTCTTCCGATAGAGGCAATATCGGAGGTGGGTCAAGCGGTGGTATCGGGAGATCAGCGGCTAGCGCGAATGGCTCGCTTGGAAGAAAGACGTCGGGAAAGCGGATCAGGGATCTCGTCGGAAGACTTACTGGGACCAGCGGAGATAAGAAGGAAGAGGAGGCAGAGGAGGAGGATACACAGACCGTGGCTGCGGCGGACGGATCAAGAATTGACGCGATCGAATCGCACAGTAGCAAGGGTCTGAGGAGAGTGCTTTACACGGCGAATGTGGGAGACGCACGAGCTGTCCTATGGTAAGTGCGACTCGGGTGAACAAGCTGACGACAGCCGCGGTGGAAAAGCGGTTCGGCTCACGTACGATCATAAGGGGAGCGACTCTCATGAGGCGAAGCGGATCACCGATGCGGGCGGATTCGTCATGAATAATCGCGTCAATGGTGAGTTTGTCTGATAAGGCAAGGCTGACGCCAGGTGTCCTTGCCGTGACACGATCGCTTGGCGATGCGAGTATGAAGGAGTTTGTCGTCGGATCACCATATACCACAGAGACGACTCTGGACGACGAGGACGAGTTCCTCATCGTCGCGTGCGATGGAGTGATTGAGCTGATCTCCAAATCTTCAACCTTGCTGACGAGGATACCGTAGTTGTGGGACGTGTGCGAGGACCAAGATGCGGTAGACATTATACGAGCGATCAACGATCCCCAAGATGCGAGCAAGAAGTTACTCGATCATGCGATTACGAATTACTCGACGGACAATCTGAGCGTCATGGTCGTGCGGTTCTACCATGGGAAGTGAGGTACAAAGTGTTCGACATTTGCGAGTTCATACGATACGAGAGATACGATGCACGGAGACTTTCACTCCAGATGGAAAGGATGAGGTCGGCTTGATTCTGCGCTTGAGCGGATATTGGGTTGATGGTGTTGATCGCTCATTATTGTTCAACACTAGATGCTCTGACACGATTGCGCTTGGCTGGCTGCTTTTCCTCGCTGAACTTGTCGCTGAATAAAGAGAGCTGATGTCACACAATCGTCGCCGTCAAGTCAGCTTGCTTCAAGCGTTCAACAAGCTGGCTTGAACACCGTCCAAAGAGCAAGGCCAACATGTTCTTCAAGAATGCATGCCCCTTGCAGAGCGCTTACCGCATATATATCGACTCACCTCTTACCGATTTCATTCCGATCGATTCCAACCGAATTCTCTCATCTCAAGTTCAAGAATGAGTCGGAACCGATACGGGTATTTTTACATTCTCTATATCACACCCTCCTACATCCCCTGCCCCGCCACGCTCCTCCTCAACCTCTCCCCCAACTTTACCAACCTCTCTGGCCTCCTCCTTCCTCCCCCACCACCGTCATTGACGACCCCACTCCTCCTCCTCCTAATCTCGTTCCCACTTAACGCGCTCTCACCCTCCCACTCCTCCCCCAATGGCGCTATGTCCGGTAACGCCATTGGTTGAGGCAGCGCTGCCGACTCGCGCTTCACGAATACTGGCGCGACTGGTCCGACTGGTCGCGGCGGGAGGGAAGAGGGGAGGTTGTTTGGGAGTGGGAGGGAAGGGATGTCGTCGGTTGATGGCGGGTGGGAGAGGTCGGGGGTTTCGGCTGGAAGCGGCCAGGGGGCGGCGAATGGGTTGAGAGAGGCGGAGTTGGAGCTGGGATCCGAGCTCATAGATGACACGGAACAGGGGCTAGAGGACCGGCTGTGACGGCGGAGGGAGGTGTATTTCTCACCGAGGCTGAGCGCGAGATTCACCCCTACCCCGGTGTTGGAGCCGAGGGTGGTGGAAGAGGCCGTGGCGGGTAATGCCTGGAAGACCGACGAAGCTTTCGCGTGCGGTCCCTCTCTCTTCAGCGCGAAAGGCTCGGGGTTGGTGAAGATCCCCACGGGGGCGGCCTGTACTCTAGGCATCGACGACTTGAACGCAAACAGCACGTCCTTGGCCTCATCCCCCTCATTGGTCAGGGCTGGGATAGGCAGCGCCTTGGACACAGGCTGACCGTCCAGGATCGAGGAATGCTCCTCATCAACACCCCATTCGGTGGGATAGAGGGTACCGCGACGGAGGATTGAGGACAAGGAGTTTAAGCGGGATGGAGAGGGCGGTTGGGCGAGGGGAGTTTGGGCGAGGGAGAGGAGGGAGGTGCGGGAGTATGTTAGGGAGGAGGAGAGGGATGGGATGCTGAGAGGTTGGGTTAGCAACTTCTTGTCATAGGAATGGGCTGGACGGGCCTTTGGGTAGATGAGCGCTGGCGGCGGTTGATTGCGACGGCGGTCATGTTGTCGATGTCGGGTGCTGCAGCCAGGTACCGGAGAAAGTCAGTTATGAATGAATGGCTTGTCCCGCATGGCGAGAGGAAGTCTCTCATAGTATGAGGTAGGCATGTAGTCCTTAGACATGCCCGTCCCTTCAGACTCCGGACCTTCCTTTAGCCCGAAACGAGTTACGACCCAAGGGAGACCTTATCAAAGGAACAACCGTATCAGATCTCATACAAACGGGGGAAGGTGGCATGGCCACTTCCGTGAGACAATTGATTACTCATACCTCGTGTCGGGGTTTTCCGGAGTCAGACGTCACCGGGGCGGAGGAATCATTCGTACCTCGGCTTGCCCAATATGTGTTTATCAGATCATGTCCTCACCGGAAACGCCGCAACGTGTGACGAGATCCATGTCATCCAATCCCCAGCTCGGTCCGCCGACCAGCTTCACCTCTGCTGGCCCATCTGTTCCCGAGCGGGTCACGTCCACCAACCCGACGAGCGCTATAGATACAACCCACCGGTCCAACCCTTTTCAGGTGGATCTGGTCATCCCGTTCTCCATTGCAGTCGGAGACGGAAGCCGTCTGGCTGCTCAGAATGAAATACGACAAGGGTATGAGGAGCTGCTCCGCGCGCTCGAGGGTGAAGGGGGATTACGAATCGCCAGTCGACCGGGACGAGCTGGGAAGGGGAAAGAGGAGGTATGGGTCTTCGTTGGAGCAGGCGAAGAGAAGGTGTCTGAGCTCGTTGAGCGGGAAGGGTAAGTGATGGTGAAGTTGGGACTGATGGAAGGTTGCTCGACCAATCGCATAGCCTACCGCCCCACTCGCATCGAATCCCGCCTAGCCCGGCGATCCGTATCCGCCTGCTATACGCTCTTCTCACCTCTCCGCCACTCCAGCATGGGCTCGGAATCACACCTGGCGAAGGCAAGTGGAAGCGAGTGAAGAGTATCATGGCGCTACATGACGAGGAAGCGGATAAAGCTTGGGTCGAGCGCTGGACTTTTGGCGGGGATTGGCGAGTTGGCCTCGTCAAAGGTCTATCAGGTGATACAGCAAGCGGACTCGGCGAGCATGTAAGTTTTGACTGCTTTGACGGAACTGATGATAGCAACCTCCCCCTGTACATCTGTACTTCGACTTCCTGACGAGCTACACCCTCTCACTCCTCCCACTCTCCCTCATATCCGCCCTATTCTATTTCCTGACACCCAAGGACTCCTATCCGGCCCTGTACGCATTGGTCCTATGCCTGTACTCTACCCTGTTCGTCGCGATTTGGCGGGTCAAAGAACGTAAGCTCGCGGTCAGATGGGGTACTCGTGGTTGCGAGAGCGTCGCAGTCGGCCGTTTACGACCCGAATACATCGCGAATCTGGGAATACAGGACCAGAGCGCGGGTCTTGGGGAGAAGACGGTCGATGCGATCCGTGCCGGAGACGACTTCATGCGGGACGTCAAGGTAGCGGTATCGATACCCGTTATCGTGGCTAGTGGTATGGGACTGGGATTGGTACTTTCGGGGATCTTCATCCTCGAGGCGTTCGTCGCTCAAGTGTACGAGGGGTTCGGCAAGGGAGTCGTGGTGAGTCAAGCGCTCAAATTGATTATAAGCTAAAGCTATACAGCCTCTTATTCCAACGGCGTTGTTCGTGCTGGTGGTCCCCCAGGTCGTTGCGGGATATAACGCCCTTGCCAAGCTCCTCGTCAAGTGGGAGGATCATCCTACGCCTGTCGGCGCGGAGAAGAGCCTTACCGGGAAGACTTTGTGGGTCCATGCTGTCAGGATGGACTCAGCTGATCTCGACAGCGCAATGAACGGGATCGTCGCGTACCTCGGTCTTTTCCTCTCTGCGTGAGTACATCACCGGGACGAGGCTGATGGCAGATACGTCTACGTGCCGTTCGGACCTTTCATCATGACCCGCGTGCAACAGGTCCTTTCAGGCTACCAGGGGGGAAACGTGCAAGTCACTGCCTCAGCTGAGAAGGCGGGACTCGGACTCAAGACGAGTGGGGAGAAGCAGAGGGGATCAAGGCGGGTCGGCTGAAGGGGCAGCTCTTCGCCTGTGAGCGCGTTCTAAGCTGCCACAGCACATGGCTGACAGTGATCAGATACCGTGACTAATCAAGGTAAGGCTGGCCGCGGATAGAAGCAGTCCTGATTACGCTCAGCCATCAACGTCTTCCTCGAGCTAGGTCTGCCATTTATACTGCGCTTTGTCAAAGATTGGCGGGAAGGCAAGACAACGATCAAGCAGGCCATGTCGAAACGGACCGACGAGCCGCCGCAGAAAACGGAAGGCGATGAGGAGAAGCGATTCCTTGACAAGGTCGAGCGGGAGATCGGCCTTCCCGATTACTCTCTCTTTAGTGGGTCAGGCAGCATGGGCATCGCTGACCACAGCCGACTACGCGGAGATGGTGACGCAATTCGGCTATGTCACTGTGTGGAGCATTGTCTGGCCACTCGCCCCTGTCTTCGCCTTGTTGAACAACTACATCGAGCTCCGAAGCGACGCATTGAAGATATGCAAGCATGTTCGCCGACCTATCGGGGATCGTGTCGAGACCATCGGCTCGTGGCTTGACACCTTGGTGAGCGCTCGGCAGTGTCCAAAGCGCTTACTTCCAGGATATCATCTCGTGGCTCGGCGCAGTCACCAATGCTACTCTCATCTACCTCTTCCGTCCCGCCATCACCATGCACCACCAAACACCCAATCCGAACGTCCCATCCACACCTGGATCCGCTCAGCTGATGCACATCATGTCAACCTACGACCTCTCGCCGACCCTCGAGACCATCCTCCCGACCCTCATTCCGCTCGTAGCAATCGCCCTCGCAGCTAGCCACGGCTTCATCATCATCCGCTGGCTCATAGAAGCCGTGATCGAGCGAACCATCTGGCGCGGCAGTGCGGAGGAGATCGAGGTGCAGAAGATGAGAGCGAGAAGCACGGATCAGACGGCGGATGAGCTGGAGAAGCTGGGTAGTAAGAGGTATCAGGAGCTGAGAGGCGGGTTCTGGAATGGTGGAAACGAGGGGGCGAGGGAGATTGGCAGGGCTGGGAAGGCGGAGTAGGGGTTTAAGAAGAGACGATTAGACAATATCGGACAGCATGACGTACACGATTTTGAGAAGACTGAGCGGTAGTATGCCGGAACATACTGCTTCACCAAGACAGGTGTACACATCGCTCGATTCGAGAAGCCGCACTCGGACCTCATACATCCGGACATGTTGGACATCAAATAGCTTCACCTCCAATGCCCATAGTAGGTTATCCTTGGAACTGCTCTCACTCCCAGAGATAGCGGAGGGTTTTTCCCGTCTGCTCGCACCCGCAGATCATCCCAATATCTTAGAAGTTCATATTCCGGAGTGTACCACTCCGAGTGTCTGTCAGCGCTCTCAGCCTTCATATGCTGCTTGCAATCCCCCCGATTGGACGCGCGAGCGATGGAGATTGGATGACATCCCTCGACAATGTCAAGCCACCGGCCAATTCTGCTGAGCTCCAATCTTCTCCTCTCAAGAACCCGAGACTCAAGCCATTAGGGCTGTTCACTTGTCGATGATCGCTATGAGGGCGCCGACGGCGATGCGTTTGGCGCCGTCTTGTTGCTGTGCACCAGCGTCAGCGAGTGTGCAAAATATCAGATTAGCTCATGAGGACAGCGACAATAGTTGATGCGCAGCAGAAGAATCAGACGCAGATACCTTCTCATTTTCCCGACGATCCCCTTCAGTGCTCCCCGGCACCGAGCGGATCGGCTAAGTCCCCCGATACGTAGACCACAGCTTATCCCGGCCTGCGTCACCCTCCTGATTCCACCCTTCCCAGATTATCTCACTCAAACTTTCCGAGATCGAGCCCAGGACTTTCCTATGCCCCACACGTCGGACCTGGCGGAATCAAGAGTGATCTAGGAGAAAGAGCTCGAGCGGGACATGCGTATGACCAATGTTCGGGAAAGGCGGAGGGAGAAGGACGAAGTTCCGCAAGCGGATGATCGTTGCTAAGATCTCTTGGGTTGGTGATGTGCTGAGGATGGTGGGAAGTGTTGGTTGACATCCTTCTTGTGTCGGCGATGGAATGCCTTGTATGCTGCGGTCTCCCACACATTTTCCCATCGTTCCCAGGAATTGTGTGCACTGGAGTAGGCTTGCCAGTGGACAAGATAATCGTATCCGCCATCAGCGCTGACGCGTGAGTTGATGGTTCGGCCTACTGGACGGTATTTACCCGCTGCCCGGTGTGAATTGATCAATAACACCACGCGGATTTCAAAGGTCGGACCCATTTGGTCGTGGAATGTGCTCGAACGTCCTGGACACGCGGTCATATTCGATCAGCGCGATGATCCCATGAATGATTGCTCTTTGGCACGAGTTTATAAATACGATGGGCAATAATGTCGGGCGACAAAATGCGGAAGTTATCGATCGGATATTCCGGTGTTATGGTATGGTGGCGTAGATCGCGGTTATGCCGGGATGGGGTCACACCATTTCACGTGAAAGGATGCAACTCTTTCGACTCCTTGGTGCATGTTGCTTCATGACTGGGTCTTTTGCAGAAGAATTGATGCAAGGCCAAGAAATCATTCTGCATTATAATGTCTGCCAATTCCAGGGCTAAACACCAACATGCATAGGCATGTGAATTTTGCAATCATACGATCGGAACATTCCTCCCCTCCCCCCTCAACCAATGTGAGATGCATCAATACTAAGCAGCACCTCAAAGTCCAGTGGTATCCTCGCGCATTCCCTCAAAAATTCGTTCTCCCACGACTTCAAACCTGTACAGTCGGCTGAATCTGCTTGGTCCTCCTGTACCGCACTTTTGGCCCTTTCATCGCAATCAAGGTCACCAGTGAATGTAGTTGACGTCCCTCGGCTTCATGAGGGGAGACGGGGGTGACCTCGTGTTGGAGTCGGCATGAAGCTCTCGAGAAACGACTGGTTCTTGTTTGGCTTTGCCGATCGTGGGTCCGAAGTATGCGGTCGTAGCGTTAATCGCGCCCTTTGGAATAGACTATCAGATCCGTTCGACGTAGTTCCGGTTGTTGGTTCAGACATTAGGAAAGGAGTTCTGTGAAAACGTGAGGTAGTGGTGATGGAGATGAATCAGTCGTAAAGAGCTTCGCATCTATACCCTATTCGACATGAAAGGTGCAGGACTGAGTACCTTCGGTCGAACTAGCCTCATTAATGGACGTCTCAAAAAGGAGCAAAATGACATACATCACAAGATACATCACGGGCCATCGGCCAAAGGAGAAACGAATATCGAATGTCTCAAAGCGCTATTCCCCATTCCTTTCTCATACAACATTCCCTTCCATCGAGGATCTTTGTCGATTGCCAGGCTTACGCGCCGAAACCGTAAAGGGTGCGGCCTTGCCTCTTGAGCGCGTAGACGACGTCAAGCGAGGTGACTAGACCGGACGTCAGCGACGGAACGAGGAAAACAAGGCGGGAGACGCACCGGTCTTACGCTTGGCGTGCTCGGTGTAGGTGACCGAGTCGCGGATGACGTTCTCGAGGAAGATCTTCAGGACGCCGCGGGTCTCTGTGTGTAGGTCCCTTGTCAGCGGCGTCGTCCACATGAGGGCAGGAAATGGCCGAGCCATTACTTGTGGAAGGCATCGACTGACCTTCGTAAATAAGCCCTGAGATACGCTTTACACCACCACGACGGGCGAGACGGCGGATGGCGGGCTTGGTGATACCCCTGTGTCAATGTCATCTGATGTATCCGGATCGATGAAGGATTTAATCGACTCACTGGATGTTGTCACGAAGCACCTTCCTGTGACGCTTGGCGCCACCCTTGCCGAGACCTTTGCCACCTGAAGAGCGTCAGTCATCTCGCCAGATCTATTTTCTAACTCATGACTAGAAGAGAGACCACGGGGATGACTCACCCTTTCCGCGACCGGACATCTTATCGAATGCTTTGGGTAGAGTAGGTAGCTCGTCTACATCCACTGATATCAGCTTGGTACTGGGTGAAGCAGTAATCGCCCAGCAGACTCACGGAAAGGTGTGAGGACACAAGAGACGAGATTGGGGACCAAGATAGAGGTGGAGGTAATAATATAGCGGGCGTTCAGCAAAACATCCCGAGGCGAGTGCGCGCCGGGATTACGGCGTTTCTGAAATCACACCAGTCACGTGACCGGAGATCGTCCTTGCTGAATCCCGAAGCTGCCCTTACGAGCCGACTGACAGTCTTCACCATGTCGCACATAGTTACCCGGCTACTTCTGCGGGCTTCCGTTTTGTCATCGTTTACTCCCTTGTTCCGCCCAAACCCCATAGCCTGTCTCACACCTATCGCCGGGCCATCCCGGAGACCCTTCTCCAGCTCACCTATACTACTTCTAAAGCTCAAGACCCATTCGGGCGCGAAGAAGCGATTTCGATTGACAGGTAGTGGAAACGTACGTCTTATTGATCCTGCTGTAACAAATTGGCGAGGATGTCGTTGACCCCCCAAATCTAGTGGAAACGAGTATGTCTCCGCTCCCCCAGAGCCTACCCAAGCACCGTCTAACCACTAGACGGCGGCGTGAACCGCGCTGAGCTGACGACAAGTAGTGGCGGTCGAATAAGAGTCATAAAAATACGGCCTTCACGGCGAAGCATGTGAATTACCTTGGTCAGGCGGTGTTTGCGAAGGGGACACAGGTAAGCTTGACCGCTTTGTCTACCGCAAACGAGCTGGAAATCTAGCTATATCTGGAGAGAGGTACGGTCGAGCGCTGACTATGTGCGCTCTTGTAGAGATCATTGTTCCGGAAGTTCCTGCCGTATGCATGACATAGATTCTATCTACCACTGTCAACTACACCAAAGATGTATCTCCTAGCGAGCTTGGCCGACGAGTGGCCGGACTCAAGAAACAGCACATTCCCGCCCACGAGCTATTATATTGAACAGCATAATCGCATCTCTCGACTGTAACTATCGCGCTTTGTCACATCCCAGGTCAGACCATCACACAGTATACAATCTTCAAGGCCTCCGCGTTTTAAGCCTTCTCATCGAGCTTCACCCCCTCGCCATCCTCATAGCTGGGCAGCTCCTCACCCACGACTTCACCCCGCTCTTCTCCATCTAGTCTGACGCGACCCTCACGCTTGACATTCCTCTCCTCCCGCCTGGTCGCACGGCGGGCTTTGCAAGCCGCACGACGCTCGGCCCGGGTCTTGCCGTCGCATCGGAAGTAGCGGATCGAGATGAGGCAGATCATGAAGATGAAATGCAGGATCGAACCGATTCCGGTGCCGAGGACGAAGGCCATGGTGATGAATTCGGCGGGAGTGAGGTCAAGAAGAGCGCGATGAAGTCTAGTCAGACTGTCAGATGGAAGTCTACAGCTGTAAGAGGACGTGACGTACCGGCCACCGAACGAGTGAGACCTGTGGAACCCGTGATGATGGTGGTGATGATTCTTAACCCCGTCCTTCCCCTCGAGGCTTTCCCACATGTGCTCATGGTGCTTCCTCGTCACATCCTTGTCCGGCTCCCCAGCCTCATTCATCACCGGGAGGATCCGAACCACACCACCCTCCATCAACGGGACGATCTTGCCTTCCACATCATACATCATCTCCTCGACAGACACATACCAGGCGGGGACCGATGGACCATCCTCGGAGGTAGCGGGATGGTAGAATGGTCGGTGCTCCTGCGGAGAGGCGAGACCGAGGCGAGAGAGGAGGGCTCCGAGTGGCGCGGGGACGAGGGAGCCTTTCGCCTTGTTGCACGGTCGATGGTGGGCGCCGTGGGGGTGCTCGATGTGGATGTCCTTCGCTGGGATAGAGGGACTGTCGAATGCGTAGAGGTTGTCGGATGGGGCACCAATGAGGGTGATGATGCGGATAGGGGTGGCTGAGATGGTCGCGACTGCGGAGTGATTAGTCAGCGTTTGGGAAGAGTGTGAGGAGGAATGAAGGACATACCCAGCGCTGCTACGAGGCTCAGGGAGAGCTTCATGATGTAGTGGAGTAGGGAAGAGGGATGAAATGGAGTAGGCGAGTCTGAAGCGTCGGCAACGGGAGGTGAAAGTAAGAGAATGATTTCGTTTCAGAGATGGCCGAATGCCGTGTCCGAATAATCCCGTCTAATACCGGTGTGGCCCCTTCGTAGGACACGTGGCAAAAGTACAATTCAAAGAGCTGGTGTGAGCTGGTTTCGGCATTCAGTTCAGCCGCTGCGGTACCGTTGCCCAGTATGTCGGTGATGCTCGAGACGTCACTGGGCGAGCTCGTCATCGATCTAGAAGTCGAGCGATGTCCGAGGACATGCGAGAACTTCCTCAAGCTCTGCAAGATCAAGTATTATGCGCTCAATGCTTTCTTCAATGGTTCGTCCATCTTACTTGGCACTGTACCTGGGTATCTCCACCTGCTCCCCTTCATTCCGTACGGATGGCGCTTTATGCTACTTCGAGTCCTGGGCGGATCACAAAGAAGGCTGACATCTCTCAGTGTCGAAGGACTTCATCGCGCAAACCGGCGACCCGACAGCGACGGGTACCGGCGGCGAATCCCTCTCCTCCTACCTCCACTCCCTCTCCCAATCGTCATCACGAGCTTCATCCCGCTACTTCACACCCGAGATCTCCAACAAGCTCAAGCACACCCTCAAGGGGACCGTGTCCATGGCTGTCTCGCCCACCGATCCACCAGGATGTGGGAGCCAGTTCTTCGTGACACTCGCGGACGGGATTGAGTATCTGGATGGGAAACATGCGGTGTTTGGACACGTTATTGAGGGGCTGGAGACGTTGGATAGGATGAATGAGGCGTATTTGGACAAAGAGGGTCGTCCACTCCAGGATATCCGAATACGACATGTGGAGATATTAGGTGAGCTTTCGCATTGCCACACGAATTGGAGTGAGCTGAGATGCGCAGAGGACCCCTTCGCCGACCCGCCCGACCTGATCACCATTCCCTCCTCCCCCATCCGACCCCCCGACGCGCTCTCAACCTCCATAGTCCGCATATCCGAAGACGAAGACCCCCAAGCCCAGCTCGCAGAGGAAGAAGCCGAATCTCAACGTCGTCGAACCGCCGCAGCATCCTCCGCTCTTACCCTCGAGATGATCGGCGATATCCCATTCGCAACCGTCCGACCTCCCGAGAATATCTTGTTTGTCTGCAAGTTGAATCCGGTTACGCAGGATGAGGATCTGGAGTTGATCTTCTCGAGGTTTGGGAAGATTTTGAGCTGCGAGGTTGTGAGGGATAGGAGGAGTGGGGACAGTTTGCAGTATGCTTTCATCGAATTTGATGAGAGGGAATCGGCGGAGCAGGTGAGTCAGCTTCCGTGCAATTCTCCCCGATGTCGGTAGACCTCAGCGACGCAAGCCGACGATTGGAGCTGAGTGGGTACAGGCATACTTCAAGATGCAGAACGTCCTCGTCGATGACCGGTCAGTCGCTTTTCACGGATCCTTAACGCCTACTGATGGATATGTAGGCGGATATGGGTCGACTTCTCGCAATCTGTGTCAAAGATGAACGTCTCATCTCTCACCTCCAACGCTCGCGGCCGCGGCCGGGGTCGAGGTGGCGGAGGTATGGGGGGTCAAGGTGGCGGTGGAGGAGGACGAGGTACTCCGCCCGCGCCCTTATCCGGATATGGTGGACGGGATGGCCTTGAAGCGAGTCGGCGGTATCGCGGTACAGATGGTCAGAATGGGGGAGGTGGGGAGTACGGGATGGTGTTCGAGGATGCTAGGAGTGAGAGGAGGCGGAGTCTTAGTCCGCGGAGAGATAGGGAGAAGGAAAGGCATAGGGAGAGAAGTCGGAGTCGGGAGAGACATCGGGATGGGAATCGGGAGCGAGATCACCGGCCTAGGGAAAATCGAGATGGAGAGAGACGACACGATAGGGAAAGGGACCGGGACCGGGACCGGAGACGATGAGCTTCTATGTCGATCCGGATCACGGCTCATGTTGATTCGGCTGTGTTCATGGGTGACATGGCATGACTTGATCGGCATATGCTACACTTCTCTTCGCAGCATGACGGTACGATTATATTACAATTTGCTGCCGCTTTTCGTTTTCTTCATACCTACTCCTCCCCTCACATACTCCTCATCTCCTCGATCTTCCCGCTCGCCTCGCTCTTCCCCATCCCCTCGACATCCCCAGCCACCGGCGCCCCTTGCTGCTTCTCAAGCACCTTCAGGTACCCCTTCTGCTTGTCCGTGGCGGGCTCGTCACCCGTCGTCCAATTTTCGGGGTGGTCCAGGTGCTCGCCGTCGCCTGGGTTGGTGTCGCTCCCGTTCGAAGGTTGAGGATTCATACCGTTCGCAGCAAGGGCAGGAGGGACAAGGTCGGGCTCGGTCTCGGCTTCTTTAGCGATTGGGTTGGTCGGGCGGGGGATCTCCTCGGGTTTAGGGGACGAAGCTTCCTCCTTTATCTCATCAGTGTCATCCATACAGAGGATATGAGCGCTGCACTGACCTCGTCCACGTCGACGCGCGCCTTCTTGACCCGCCTCACCCCATCCTCCTTTTCATCATCCGCACCTTGCGATCCCGCTCCCGAACCCATCACGCCATCCAAAGTCGTCTGCTTCGTCCTCTTCACATCCTTCCCACCCACCCCGCTATCCTCATCATCGGCATCTCCATTATTGACCACCTTCCTCGTCCTCTTCTCAGCTGGCGCATCCTTCCTCTTCTCCCCGACCTTCTTTTCCTTCTCCGCGACCTTCACCTGCTCGTCCAACTCCTCCACGACTTTCTCCTCCTTCGTCTTCCCATTTGCTCCTCCACTTTGAGGAGTTTCGTCGGGCTTGGTGGCACCACTATCATCCTCGCGTTTGGCAGGCCCCGCATACCTCCCATTCTTGAGCTGATCGATAATCTCACTCGCCTCGCTCTTGCCCATCTCATCCACCTTCAACCCATTCCCTGGGACGAGATCGGGATGCTGGCGTTCGAGGACCTTAACGAAACCCTTCTGCTTGCCGGTGGCGGGTGCCGCGCCGGTCGCCCATTGTTCAGGGTGGTCGAGGTGGTCTGCGGGTAGGGGGGGAAGGTTGGCGGGATCGGCCATTCTGAGTCTCGGTGTATATGCTGTGGGAGGGCTGAAAAGGTAGCACGCCTTTAGTCTGAGCGGTGGAGTGTTTCAGTTTCGAGAGGGGTGATTCGGACGGACAGGGTATGAGAGAATGGAGAACGGAGAATAGGAACGAGAGTGGGCGATGAAGGAAGATGAAGAAGAAAGAAGATCAGCCGCGATCCGAAATATCTTCCCACAAATTGCTTCCGCGGTCTACTGCGAGCATTCCTCTTTACATCACCTCTGCGCATACTGAACCTGTCTCACAGACCATGGACGCAGATCCATGGGCAGATGCCCCACCATCGCCTCGTCCTCGTTCGCAGCATGGAAAACCAAACAAAGCCACCGCGCAATCCCCCTTCGTTCGCTCCTCCCCGAAGTTCGAAGATGCACCGCAACCCGTCGCATCGTCTTCACGACAGACTTCGCCGATACGAGACGCTGCACCGACGGATGGCGACGACCTCGACGAGTTTGACGACTTCGATGCACCTGCGGCGGTGGTAGCTTCAAAGGGAGCCGAGGATGACGGTTTTGGCGATTTTGGGAGATTCGAGGAGGGAGATTTCGGAGTAGCGGGGATGGAGCAGGAACAAGACGCGATGGCGGAGAACGTGGACAAGGAGCCTCATGTGATGCCGAAGCAATGGGTGAGTCTCAGCGCAGCCCATCACGAGTACTTGGCCGAGATGGGCAGCTTCTTTACCTCACCGCTCGACATCCTGGCGGAAAGCTAATCTCAATATTCAGCAATCACTACGACTGCAACCATTCCCTTCACCCCCAGACCTCCTCAAACAGCTATCATCCCTCTTATCCCCACTCGACGCTTCATCCTCTACCGCGATGACCGACGAGCCCCCGCGACAAGTCAATCCCTTGTCGCAGATCATGGTCTCGGAGTCTAGGTGAGTTCCATCAAAACATGATGCTACAGTGCTGATTTGGGTTCCAGTCGAGACGCATATGTGCAGCTATGTACACCGCCGATGCTGAAAGCCCTCGATTGGACGCGATCCCGAACTCGAAGAGAACATCTTATCTCCATGGGTGTGCCCGTCAATCTCGATGAGGTCGGTCTTTTTGCAGGGTACTGAATGTCAGCTGACCTGATTAGGTCGACTCGCATCGTCTCTCCGCTCTGCCTCCTCTCCGGATCACCACAGGCCACATGGGTCCACCTCGGAAAGCATCGCTCGATATCAACGGTCGAGTGACAGCTCAACAAAAGGGGAAGGGCCGGGACTTATCACCCAATGGAGTCCGAAGTTCGCCTGCGACCACCAACGGGGTAGACGGGAACGGGCTGGACTCGACTCGAAAGTATGGGTTGGAAGCGAAACCGGGATTGGATGTCGAGAAGGCGGAAGAGCTATGTGGGATCGAGGAAGGTCAGGCAGCTGTACACTAGGTGAAGGCCGCTGACTGGGTATAGATCAATTGTCGTTGATACCCCTGGAACGGCTGAGAAAGATGCAAGACGACCTGGTGACGACTTCGGCTCAGGCATCCTCCGTCCTCGCTTGGCTCTTGCAGCTGAAGGACGCGCAGACACAGGACTCGGAAACATAGTGGGTCCACGATTTGATATCCAGTCCGGGAGAGGCTGACAGGAACAGCAACGGGATGATATCGGAGTTGATCACCAATGCTGCAAAAGCCAAATCCGCGCAAACAGCGGGATCTGGAGGGGTGTTTCGGCGAGCGTCGGTGAGACAGAGACCGCAGAGTGCGAGTGGACATGCGACGCCTAGGAGGGTGGATAGTCCGTCGTTGCGTTGATGTACCCAGCCGCATGGCATTGGCCTATTTCGTCAGATACTCAACAAAGAGTCTCACTCGTAAGGCTTGCTCTTGCTTCGGCCAGACCTCGTGTAGGAGGAGCTGCATCTCCTGCTCCTCCTTGCGAGATCTCAGGCTCATTCCGAGCACGTCGGTGTACAGACAGACACGCCCCGTCGGCGCGAATTCGACAAGCCTCTATCGCTCTCCGGCTACGAGTGGTCTCCTGTAATTGGCAACGGATCCATGCGTATATCTTAGTAAATGAAGGGCTGGAAAAGGTAGGTAGAGTTGATACAGCAAGAAATGTTCTTCTAACGGACCAACGATTTCATTTCAAGACCTAACGCTGAACTAGTCTGAGAGGCCACTTCACAACATCCCCAATTTGCTCTTTCTCTTGACCTCACACCATACCTCACGCGATTGCACATCAGGAGTTCAGCATATCTGACCAAATATGCCAACTGAAGTCCCGTCCAAGGCACATTCTGAGTCTACAGCTGACAATTCCTCCCCACTTTGGCTTGACGAAATGGGGACTTCAGACAAGACTGAGTCCCCTATGAACCGCGTGTTCTCAGTTGGGGACGAGACCAGTACAGTGAGAAAACGCTTAGACTGACGTGTCACGGACCGTAGAGCGCTTGCACCCGCCGACTATATGACATGGTTTTCAATTACGCTTATCAAGAGGAGATATCAAAGTAGAACTAGATAACTCGAGGTACTCCGAGGGTTGGCGAGGTTGAGTCGAATCGATCAAAAGGACCGGTCTGAATATACGTAGCTTGATCGATCATTGGTGGGTCTAGCGCGGTAACAAGAATGGTCTGTGGAGGCTCAACACAGATGTGGTTATGATATCAATAAGGACTATGGAGTGACAATAATGATATTCGGAACCTAGGTAAATACTGTGAGCGGGACCCTCTACTTATACATCTCCAGTCACCTCGGCAAACCCCACAGCAATGTAAAGGCTTCTCCAGTCCAAGCCCTCTGCTCGTCCGCCGGACCCATGAACATCCGTGATAGTCGGATTCGGCCCATTCGAGGGTGCGGACGTAGCCCGCATTGAGGTACGGGGCAAGTGTAGTGGCGAGGGTGATACGTAGCTCGACCTGGAGGGAGGCTATGAACGTTGAGTGCACAGGAACAAGGGTGCGAGACTGATTTCTTTCTCCAGAGGCAAATTATGCATGTGGGCCTACCACAATGCATGTTGGGTTTGTCGGTCTTGTTTTCATGAGGCTCTCTCGACCTCATCGTCGCCACCGTCGATTTCTCCCACCCTTTCATCTTCTCCCTAACCGGCTTATCCGGTTACCCCCTCTCCCACCCCACCAATTACCGAGGCTCTGCCCGTCAAGGGAGTGACCCTGGTCCGCTGGTGCTGCCCTGCCCGGGAGTGACTGGTCATGTATTTGCAATTGCCTTACCCGCTGGCCAAATAACGCTTAAGGTACCATCAGTCTTTTTATCGCGGCCATGGGTAAAACAGCCCACTGTCCATCCCACGCGTTGCAAGTTGCTCTCACGCCATGCTCTGATGTTGCCGACTCCTGCAAGCACCCAAAAGCACGCTAGCCGCACCCATTGTTGAAGTCCCTTCACCACCTCGTCAAGTCTTTCCGCAGCGGCAATGGTTTACCCGCACCTTCGACAGCTGATTCTGCTTGGAGTACGAAGTCGTCCCCATCACACACCGATTGGCAACAGCACCCGTCCTCATCGTGACATCCGCGATACTCCCTCCCATCCGCACGCCGTCGATGACAATCCCCATCACTCTTCCCGTTTCTCTTTCTCGACTCCTTCGACCTTCACCGCAACGATGTCCCATTCTTCAGACGACCAACTGGGCCAAGGCTGCGGCGGATTCCGGTCTCGACCTCCTCGCCGATCTCCCTGCGCCGAAAGCCGATCCTCTTGAAACTGTCTCTGACGCCCCCGCCACCTTGTCACAGGAGCTCATGGTCTTCAACTGTGATAACTCCACTCCCAACTCCGCTCTGAGGCATGTCGAGGATGCCATCGAGAAGATCAATACTAGGGTCGAGGCGCACAACCCCCTGTCAACCCCCTGCCGTCCCTCTACCCCTTGGCCCTACCGATAGCCCGTTACGCACATAACTTTGCCGTCACCCTTACCTCACGTATCTGGGGCACGTTTGCCCGCGAGAACCGCGCAATAATCCGAGATGCCGCTGCTGCCCTGAGCACAGTCAACCAAGATCCGATGATGGACGAAGGACACATCGACGAGGTCTCAGATGGGGATGATAGGGAACACGCCTGGGATACCGGAGACGACTGAGACAGATCACTGCACCACCACCTCCCCTCACTGTGACCGAAACCGCTACGTGCACAACATGGCCCTTACCCTTGCCGCTCGTATTTGGAGCACATACACGCGTGATCACACCGATCAGATGCACATGGCAACTGCCACACGCGAGCTGGAAGCAGAAGTAGACATGCTGGAACCGGATGAAGGGATAGGGATATGAGGACAGGACCTGGCTGGACGTGAGAGGAGGCCTCGGGAGGGACAGGCGTGGGCGTGACAACACGAGAAAGGTCCAAGGCTGCGTTCGAGGACGGCTAACCCTAGCCGCAGCCTGAGACGACCGGATTTTTCGGAATCCCGGCCGTCGTAGAACCCCCTATGAATGTCTTGACTTCCTATTGATGCTTTTTAGCTTTGCGGTTAGTGTGACCAGCTACGCCTTTCCGTACATGACAGAATGGTAGCTTGATCCACGCCGGGCAGCGGGTAAACCCTCTTAGCCACTGCGGGCATGAGTTCGATCCAAATCATATTTGGCTGGGTACGGTCATAACACCCTCTTTGTATGGGACCAGTTGTGTCTCATTTTGAATGGTTGATTTATTGTTTGCTCATATGAGTGTAGCCATGGGATGTGCCACATAGGTGGTCCAGTGTGTTTGGTGGGCAAGCGGCACAAAACCCATCGCTAGTCGGGCGAGAAAGAAAATCCTCAAGTCCACGTCTTTTTCGCCTTCGTCACTGAATACTCCTTTCTGTGGCTAAGTCAGAGCAGGTGACCGTACATGCGCTCGCCACTCGTGGCAGGAGTTCGTGGAGCCCGACGGACCATCCACACCTCCACAATCAGACGAGACTCCGAGCTAGGCGGCCTGAAAGTGAGCATGCCCTTATGCTTCTTGCTCGTCCTGCTGACGTGCCCATTGAAGGATCTCATGGCGCAGTTCCAAAACCCGTCGTCTCCGTTCCATATCGCACCAGGTTCATCCGGTCCTGCCTCGCCGGACGACCGTACCTCCAGCCAAGCCTTACCCTCCTCAAGCTCGACTTCATCATCACCTTCCGGACCATCAAGAACGGAGGAGGGCGAGCAGCTTTACGCAGTGGGCAAGCAAGCTGGGATGGACTTCTTTAGAAAGGACGGCTGGGATACGAGAGGGATCCTCGAATGGCCTGTTGCTTGGGGAGATTGCGATATGTTCCAGTGAGTCCCTCGCTATTGCGGATTGAGGTCGCTGATGAGGGGGATCGTAGACATGCGAACAACGTGCAGTTTGTGAGGTGGTTCGAGTCGGCGCGAATCAGGTATGTCGAGAGCTTTGCGGATGACTTGCCGTCTGGCATGGTCGAGAGCATGCGTGTAGGTACTCTGACACCACTCCTTTGATATATACTGACGGATCAACAAGCGCGGCAAGGGGACTGGGTTCATATTGAAAGACGTCTCGATCCGATATCGTCAACCGGTCACCTATCCGGATAGCGTGGGTCGTTCACCGTTTCTCGGGAGGCTGAGCTGAATTGGGATCAGCTGATTATTAGTAACCGACCTCACTCGATCGATGGCACCCGCGCATCTTTCCGCCTCGCCAGCGCATTCTGGTCGCTCAAGGCCAGCAAGCTCGTAGCCACCGGAGATAGTACGATGGTGATGTACGACTACGACAACCTGAAGAAGGGGGTGATGGTGGATGTATTTCGAGAGGCTTTGGAGAGGCGGGAGAAAAGTGTTGGTACAGTGTAGGGTATGCATAATGGTATAGTATTTCTCAGGTTACTCATGTGATTGTCTGATAGGGGGTTTAGATGAGGAGACCACCGATGAGGACGGCAACGAAAGACGCGGTGATGCGTCCGATGGTCGACAGTCTCTCGATGGGGACACTGCCGCTGCTTTGGGTTTGTATCGCTGCACCGGCCTCGGCGGCTGCTGCGGGTGCACCTGCGCCGCCCCCAGCGTTGGCGACGGAAGACTTCCCGCTTCCGCTTGTCATGTTTGAGCCAGGGGAAGGGGACAGTCCTGAGCTGGCCGAGGGGACCATATCGATCCCACCTGACGTGCTGCTTCCGGAGGGAGACTTGGTAGTTCAGTACATGACCGACGAGAGCGTATGTTACTTACCAGTCCTGCGACTTCGGTGCTGCAGTCCCGGTGAAGGCCGCATACGCCACCATCTGGGCAGAATTGTTCGTCGACTTCGAAGTAGAACCGATGCAGCTCGAACACTCCGAAGCTGAGGAGAGTGCATCACCAGTGCAGATGCACGTGTCGTTCGCACAGCTCTACTCATCAGCTTCGTCTTAGGAAAGCTAACTCACAGTCCTGAGTGACTGCCAGGTTGAGCATTTCGATGAGCAAGAAGCACCGACATTGGCCGCGAAGAACGCGACGGACGCATTGAGGGCGGACGTGTTCGCGATGAGAGAGGAGGAATTGATCGTCTCCGCAGCTGTGGGGGAAAGATCGGTTGATCCGGACGAAGAGTTGACAGTGTTGGACGGAGTGGCGAGATTCGAGGAGCTGGAAATGCTACCGGAATCGGCGAGCGGGTCGGAGCTGGTTGTGATAGCTGCTGCGACGACATTCGAGGGACTCGAGTTGGCAGTAGTCAGGGCATTGGACCCATCAGACTCGGTCGCAGACGCGCTGGCCGATATCTGCGATCCGTCCGAGGAGTCGGAACCATCGGAGTGAGTACTATTGCCTGTGGCCAACGCTGCAGCGCCATGGATCGATCTCGTGCTCGTCAAATGGGCTGCCAGGGACGTCCCCTGCACCTTCACTTCCAGCGTATTACTCGGACTCGCCAGCCCTTCTCCTTGACAACTTGTCAAGAACGAGTTGTACCCGCTCACCGCGTCTTGGGTGCCAGCGCACTGCGCGCATACCTGCGCACCGAGGGTGATCTCGTTTAGGCAAGCGCACTTATCCTCTTTACAGGTGGTCAGAGTCAGGTTGAAGAGAGCGCAACCGCGTCCTACGGTGGTGCAGTTTTGTGGGGCGAGCTTGAGGAGGGACTGCGCTCGGGTCAGGGCGGAGGTATTGCTGCTCAAGGCATTGGCGCTGAAGTTGGACGGGAATGGCGAGGGCGAGGGCGATGGTGAGTTGCCGCCTATGGCTTGGTTCGAGGAAGATTTGGTCATCGACCCGGAGGTGGAGTTGCCGCTGGAGCCTGTGTTTGACGTTGAGTCTGTTTTTGAATCAATATTGTCGGATAGGTCGGACCCGGAGACATTGCCTGCAACGGGCGAGGCGCCTGAGGAGTTGGTCAAAGCCGTGCCGTTGCTCGAATCAGTGCCATTGGCCGACGTGACATTTGGAGCAGTACCGATGGCGGACAGAGTGGTTGGAGCGGTGCCGTTGCCCGAGGGATCAGACGTCGAAGAGTTGGAGACGCTGGAGGAGCTGTCGGACTGGACCGCTACACCCCCTGCTGCTGGTGCGTTTTGACGCTTCCCCGGATCGATATGGCGCGGCGAGGTGGCTTTGCCGAGACCGAGATTCGGGACAAGGGGTACGAAGAGGATAAGAGCGATGAGGGCGTTGAAGTACATGCTGAGGACCGGCCTGAGCTGCCGCTTTCGATGGGTTTGGTCGTTCGAGGTTGAGACAACGAGCTGAAGATCGTCTGGAGTGGCAATACCTCTTGAGACGCGACGACATGGCATGAGGCGAGGGCATCCTTTGAGTGAATGTAACGGTGCGTGGGAATGGTCGAGACGCCACAATCAGACGCGTGTAATAAAGGATCCGCTGTGGTCACGACGGCATGTGTCTTAGGTTCGGCATATGCAGTTGAGTTCAGACAAGGTTCGGTCGGCAAAGCAACGAAAAGTGCCACATGCCACGTTCCAGTATAGGTCGACGGGGCTGGGTTTATAAGAAATCAACTCCTCACCTTTGGACAACACTCGTTTGCTTTGTAGCGCGGGGCGGTGGGTTTGGTCCCTTCTGTCAACATGGCCTTCGCCCAATCCGTCATCCTCGGATCATGCTCTTTTCTCCTGGGCATGGTGTTCGTCTGTCAGGTGGTCAGTCTTCTCCCTCGGCTCGTAATCTACATGTTGTGTTATCAAGGGGGACTGATGGGAATTCTACAGGTCGATATACCGTTACTGTACATGCCTGTCACCGATCAAGCTCTCCAAAACGCCTACACGTTCTATGAGATCTGGTACGAAGCTCCTGGAGCGGTGAAGGTATGTTCATCAAATTCAGCTGAGGGATGTTCCAGGAAGTGGGGCGAGTTTCAAGCCATGAGATGACGACCCGCTAGGCTCTTTTCCATATCTCTTTGGCCCTTCCAATGTTTGCGCTCCTGATCAAGCTGCATCGATGGACCGAATCAGCAGTATTCTTCGACGGGTCGTGTATCGGTGAGTCAGCGACCAACCACAGCTCAGCCACTCCAGACTGTTACTACAGGAAACACTGACAGAAATCAGCGTTGCATCTCGCCACCATCGTCCTGTACCTCTCGGTCCACATCCAGTCCCTACGCACTTTCCGTGAGTGCTCTCTCAATCCGATACTCTGGCTCGTATTGATCTCCCGTTCCCCCACTCACAGTCCCCGAGTCCACCACAACCACGACATTCTCCATCCTCCCCCCTCCCGCCCCTCGCGAAACACCTCCGACCGAGACCGAGCGCGTCGAGGCCGTACGGGTTATGGCGGCGGCCAACGCGCTTGTCGGGCTCCTGACTCTCGGAGTCATCGGGATGCAGATGGGACAGGAGTATGCGAGGCGGGTCGAGGAGAAGGAGCAGAGGGAGTTTGACGCAAAGGCGCTTGGCGAGAGCAAGAAGGATATTTGAGGTCAACGAGAGCATTTTGGATTGGTTTGCTGGGTTTTGAGGGCTTTGATGTGGGGAATTAGATAGGCGCGTTCGTGATATTGGACTCTTTGCTTGCACACGACTCGGGTCTCGGTTGGCGTCTGATTCGGCGCTTATGCTGAACGGACTTGCTTGCATGCCGAGTTGGCCTCTTTTGACGACGGCTTGACTTTACCAACGCGAAGACGCGAGGCAAGACGATGGCAACCTTTACTGTTCAGGTGCCAGCTTCAGCTTAGGCGACTGTTGCACCGGTTCCCTGATCACCTCTACTCTACACTACATCCCGTTGCCGAGCGAAGCCGTCTTGTATACAGCCGCCAACTGAAACTTCGGGATACTTGTCGACTGTGGGTCACAGACTGCTAATCAATCTGAATGCATTTCAATCCCGCACACGGAGCTGCTGAACCTTTTTTTTCCCGGACTGCTTCTGGCTATTAAGTGACTGAAGGCCCAGAATTTCTACGATACGCACTGAGCAAGACATTCAGGTCTTTTGGTAAGTCCTGCCTTGCTCCCCTTTCATCACCAAGTGTGGATCATTTGCCACAAAAACAACCGATGCAGAATATTCCCTCCACATCATCTGTATTTGCATCTAGATGATACTCGTGATCTGAACCTCTTGGACAGATGCCCTGTTTGGGCATGAGTGGACCGTCAATGCTCCCTCTTCGAAAGACATCAATTTAGGCTTGTCATCACCTATCAAACGCTGCAATCGTGTATACACTAAACTCCGCCAAGCGAAGGCCGGGGAAAAAACAGATGATCGAACCTCGACCAATCTGGGTACTAAATGCGGGTACTGCGGAGAGACTATACGGTGATAATTGAGTCGTGCGGTTCGTGTACAGTGAGAGAAGTGGGTGAGTGATGGTGCGGATGCGGATGAGCGGGGATGGCATGAGGTATGAGAGCGATGCGTGATGTGGCGAAACGATATGAGGGGAATGTCGGAGTATTGATGCGGCTGATTGTTGGTTTTTGGTAGACTTGGGCGATTACCAAAGCCAGTCGAGCTTGTGTGGCGCGATAGGAAGCGCTAAGGCGACGGGCTTCGAGGCGGTCGTGAGCGAATATCACAGGGCTGGAAGGCGCCGGACGGGTCGATATTTTCTGCTCGAGACCCGCTCATCGTCGAGCAGTCCGTCCCCTTTGACACCGATACCCCGCCTTGGCGACCATGGTCTCACTGATAGTCCTCCCCGCCATCGACTCCTCCTCACTCTCCTCGATCCCTCCACCAGCTCCCGCTCCCCCACTCGGACTTCTTCCCATCTCTCCTGACAATTCCCTCAGTCTCCCTCCCTCCGGATAAGGGTGGGCCCGCGGTCTCGGTCGCAGCAAGCTCGGTCGGGAGCCAAGCGGTGGTTTCATGGTGGTAGTAGAAGATATCGTGCTTGTCGACACGGTGGATAGTCGATCGTCTCGCACTCCTGGGCCTCCGTACATGCTGACGTAGTCTTCGGATTTGACCGCCTCGATACTCGCTTCGGACCGTGTGGACCGGGGTGTGGACGCACCGCTATCGCTGCGTGAGACTGGGACTGCGGGTCGGGCGGATCGTCGGAAATGGATGAGACCGGGTTGAAACCGATTTGACCCTTCCCCCATGGGCGAGTCTAGTACCAATATCTCCGCTTCCTCCTCATCCGACATATCCTCATCCTCGTCGACTCCCGCTTCCAACTTCTTCCGATCCGCAGCGGCCTTACGTCCCTGCGCCTTGTGAGGTGTGAGGAACAGCTTGACATGTCGCTCGATCGGATCTTCGTCGTCGTATCCGAATTCCACGTCGAATTGGCGTTCAGGTTCCCGTCCTTCATCCTTGAGTTCCGCCATGGCCGTTTGCATTCCCAGACGCATCCGCGCTTTCAGGGCTGATTGGTACTGCCGGAGCGAGTCGGGCGGTGTGGCGAGGGGGGTTGTGGATGGGGACGAAGAGAGGAGGCTGGAATGAGGAGCGTAAGGTGTGATTGGGGGTGCGGAGGAAGAGGAGGAATCGGACATGTAGGAAAATGCCGACATGTTGGTGAGGGAGGTGTTTCGTGAAGAATGACTGGCCGGTATCGGGTGACGCCACAACTTTGTGTGGGTCAAGGAACGGTCAAAGGACGGGTCTCGGAACCGACAAAGGGATGGGCTTTGATGATTGCGTTTCGGATTGCGGTGATGCGGTGGAGAGCTGCAGCTGCACAGTTGCTGCGGCCGTGGGCGAAAGGAAAATACAGGTCGAGTCTAAAGGAATGGATGATCGTATGATCAGCTGAGGCTCTATGATCCGGCCCGATTGATATACACAAGCACTCGAAGGAAGATGATCACGAGGAAGAGGAGGGACCGGGTGAACTAGCCTTGATACATGAGGGATGGATCGGATCAGACAAAAGGCACCTACATTCCTAGAGCTCGGGGCAAACATTGGCCCGTGCGGAAAGATGACCGATGACGACGCCGACTCTGGAATGGCCATCCAGCGACGCGACTTACCTTTTCGTCCAAAAGTCGCTCGGATTTTCCGGAAATTAAGCTTGGGACGCGTCGACCCTGACGCCACCGTAATAATAAACGAGGCGCCAGGAGTGGAGATTGGCTCGGAGGAGGGCGAGTAATGGTGATGTCAAATCGAGAGGTTTGATTGTTAATGAATGTGATACTTGTCGAGTGTCGGCTTGTCACGATGTCGATCTATCAAGCTTATGTGTCGATCCAAGTGAGGATGAAGTAATGGAAGGGCGACGGTGGCCTCTGTATGCGTAGAAGACGGGAACGGATGATGGTTTCACGTCAATCCCCTGATGACGTGCGAGGGATCAGCTTGAAACTGGGACTGACCAGCCATGATTTTGTGAGGGAAATCTCGGTGCGGAGTCGACTCAGTCGGCTTCGAGATGGGGCTTCTGAACGTCAAGGGTGACATGCAAGAATTACTGGGCTTGAGGCTGTTCGTGCTCGGAGACGGTCGGATTCGCGACAGGTTTGAGAGCTTGGCTGGAATCTGAGGGATGCAAGATTGGGTCCTGTTCTAGATACACCCATTCCGAACGACAGCAGGAACAGGCAATTGAGATGCGGGCCGAAACGGCTGCTTTAGGACAATATGGGTCGAGCACCAGGGGTAGACGGACGAGAACAGGCGATCGATGGCTGTCCCGACCTGGCGGAGTTTGGTGAAACCACCTACGAGCAAGGAAATCGCAGGCTCAGAGGATGGGGTGCTGCTCGAAGATCTGACATCACTTTCCGGGAGCTCTAGCCTCGGTGTATAGTCCAGTTGAGCGGCATGACTACAGCATCTTCTTGCTGGACCCTACGATGGACGCTTCCTGAGCTCCAACTGCCGGTGTTAAAGCAGGGTGATATGATATTAAGTGTTGCATCGCCTTCCCCGCCATCCTACGACAGTTTGGCCAGGATCGCATCTGTATACTCCTTCGTCCCCGCCTTTCCCCCGAGATCGCGCGTGATCGCCTTGCCCTCTGCGATCGTGCTCAGCGCCGCCTTCTCAATCTTGTCCGCAAAGTCGTACAGGTTCATGTGTCTGCTCATTCGTATCAGCGTCTGTGCGTCGATCAATGAGGCAAGGTAGGCGTACCGGAGCATCATCAGGGAACTAAGGAGAAGAGCGGTTGGATTTGCGAGTCCCTTGCCGGCGATATCAGGTGCTGATCCGTGAACCGCCTCGAAAATCGACGCGTCGCTTCCGATGTTTCCGGATGGTGTCAAGCCGAGACCGCCGATGAGGCCTGCTGAAAGATCTGAGAGGATGTCACCGTACCTGCCAGTACGTCAGCACCTGAAAAGCCTAAGGATAGGACGGATTTGGAAGGGGAACTCACAGGTTCGGCATTACCATCACGTTCTTCTCAAAAGGTGAAGGGTCCGTCGCGATCCGCAAGCATACCCGGTCGAGCAGATCCTCGGAGTATTTGATCTTGGGGTAGTCTTTTGCAACCGCTCGACATGCAGTGAGAAACATGCCGTCACTCATCTTCCTACATCCTCGGCCATCAGCCTGGAATTCCTTATAAGAGACCAACAGCACGATATGCTCACATGATAGGCGCTTTGTGGACCGCCGTGACCTCCCCTCTACCATTCTCAGACGCATAGTGGAAAGCGTATCGTGCGACTCGTTCCGATGCGTCATACGTGATGAGTTTGATACTCTGCACCACCCCGTCGACGATCTCGTGCTCGATACCCGAGTACTCGCCCTCGGTGTTTTCCCGGATCAACACCTGTCGTATCCTGCATCAGTATACAACACTCAAAGGCAGGGAGAGCAAGCTCACTGTGTTGACATTATCATACGCCGTCTTATACCCCTTGATCGAAACGCAAGGGCGGACGTTTGCGAAGAGGTTGAACGTCCGCCGGAGTGTGAGATTGAGCGAGACGTGACCCTTCCCGATAGGTGTTGCGAGGGGACCTTTCAGGGCGACGGTATTCTTCTTTATCGAGTCTATGGCGTGTTGGGGGATCCGAGTCTTCCCATATTCGAGGATGGGTGTCACGTCGCATTCTTCCCAGTCTATTGGCGCCTAGCGAGACAAACTAGTCAATAGGAGAGCGCTTGGCATGGCAAGGGGAAGGGAGACTAACCTTTGCAGCTCTGAATATCTGCCTTACTGACTCTGCTATTTCGGGTCCGATACCATCACCGGGGATGAGGGACACAAGATAATTGCCCTGCTCTTCTCATCAGTGTTGAGCTCAATTCCAGGAGACGAAGAGGTGATTCACGTTTGACCCCTTTTTTCCGGAGAACTTCGAGGTGACGGTAGAAGACTGGAAGGCGGACTCGTAATGCCGTCGTGATGGTTGTGAAGAACAGAGAACAGTCGTGAGAGTACGAGGGACGGAGCGGGAGATCATGTTGAGAACGAGACCCTCGAAGCTGTGGAGGAAGCGAGGGGGAAACAATCACCTCCGACTCATGCCGGTTTTTCATAAACGCTGTCACGCTCGGGATTAAACGGCCTAGAGTCAGCTTGATACTTCAGCCTCCAGTCACAAATGTAGAATGCCCCGTCATGATCAGGTCCCAGAAGTTTTCGCTCATCACGTGCCTGCTCGCAAAAGTCTGAATGCCCCTTGCAATTTCCTTCCGCTCTTTCCCTCAACCCGGTCTACAATTTCTTCCGGACTCTCTCAACCAAATTTACACCTCTGATAATGGCCAAAGCTACTAAAGTCACCGCTGCAGCTGTCCCAGCTGTGGACAAGAGGGCGAACAAGTCGAAGAAGGAGGGCAAGAAGGCTGCTCCCGCTCCAGCTCCGGCCGCTGCACCAGTAAAGGTGAGATCTTCAACATCTGTCATAATGGTTTGATGCTGACTGTGGCCTTCCTCACCCCTTTCACTGCCTTCCTCACTTGCTCTGCGCTCGGTGATCGGTTTCTCTCCAGCAGGAAAAGAAGTCGAAAAAGGCTGCGAAACTCCCTACTCCCCCTCCTGAGCCGTCGAATGACGAGGACGACTCCGACGACGAATCTGAGGCATCGGACAAGGAGAAGGCGAAACCTGCTACCGCAGCCGCCGCTGCCCCTGTTAGTTTCCCTTCTCCTGCTGCAACGATTCCATGGTCGCTGCCGTGCGAGGAGAACCAGCTGACTGGTCGATCTAGAAGGACGAGGAGTCAGACGATTCAGATGAGGACTCATCCGAAGACGAGCCGAGCAAGGCGAATGCAGTCAAACCAGCTCCTGCTCCTGCAAAGGTGAACGGCAAGGCGGAGGAGGACAGCGACGAGGATAGCGATGAGGACTTTGAGGAGGATGACGAGGCTGAGCACGACTCTGAGGACTCTGCAGATGACGACGAGGCCGCCAAGCCTGCTGCTGCGGCCACTGCTGTCCCTGCGAAGGCGACGGTGAAGGCGGACGAGGAGGACAGTGATGAGGACGAGGACGAGGACGAGGACGAGGACGAGGTTAGCGAGGATAGCGAAGATGATGAGGAGGAAGAGAAAGAGGTTGCAAAGAAGCCCGTTCCCGCTGCCAATAGTAACGGTGAGTTGTCTGTGCCGGAAGGGGTTCTTGGCTAAGATGTCGCAGCCAAGCGCAAGTCCGACGCGGAGGTCTCTACTCCTGCCAAGAAGGCGCGGCGGACAGACGAAGGCGACCAAGAGATCTCGACCAACGTCTTTGTTGGACAGCTATCATGGAACATCGACAACGACTGGCTCCAATCTGAGTTTGCCGAGTGCGGCGAGATCGTCTCCGCGAAGGTCATCTTCGACCGCGAGTCTGGTAGATCGAGGGGGTTCGGCTACGTCCAATTTTCGGACCTGGACGCAGCGGCCAAGGCGGTAGCAATGGAGGGCAGAGAGGTGGACGGGCGTCCGATCCGGGTCAACTACTCCATTCAGAAACCTCAAGGGGCACCGGCGGCTGATAGGAGGGCCAACGCTCGCGGCGATCAAATGTCAGCGCCTTCCGATACCCTCTTCGTGGCGGGATTGTCGTTCAGCGCGACCGAGGATCAGGTCTATGAGGCATTTGCCGACCATGGGGATGTGCAGAGCGTGCGCCTGCCGACGGACCGGGACACTGGAGCACCAAAGGGTATCGCCTATGTCCAGTTCTCATCGCAGGAGGGGGCGACGGCGGGTCTCGCCCTGCAGGGCCAGGAGCTGGCTGGACGACCTATACGGCTCGACTATGCCACGCCGAGGGGTGAGGGTGGGGGCGGCCGAGGTGGATTCGGCGGTGGCGGTGGTAGTCGTGGAGGTGGACGGGGCGGGTTCGGTGGAGGCAGCGGCAGGGGCGGGTTCAGCGATCGCGGGGGACGCGGTGGTGGTCGGGGGGGTTTCAACGACCGCGGAAGGGGCGGTGGTCGCGGTCGTGGAGCTCCGAGGGGGTGAGTCCGCCCAAATACTGGAATGAGGTCCATAGCTGATGCGGCGCTTAGCGGTGGAGCTCGCACTGGCGGGATCCAACAAAGCCAGGGATCTAAGATGACCTTCGATTGATCGAATGATCTTGGAACGAACACCTTTTCATATGGTCTAGTTCTCTTCCTCCCCCCTTATACCATTCCGATTCTCGCGGGTATCTGGCTCAGCTATGACCTGTCTGTATGCATGATACCCTGAGATCATGAAGGGCGGTGGAACGCTGCTGATCTCGACGCTAAAGACGAAGGTATCCCAATTGAACAGCCTGTGTAAGCCGGTACAGCTGATGCAGGACAGAAAGTTCAATGAAAACCCTATGAAGCTGGCACCATCTTCGCGAGCTTCGCACGAAGCATTGAGAGGAAGATAAGTGGGAGGTCGGGAAATGGCCGGAAACCAGATCGCAGATCCATTGACAAAACCCACACGAGTGCCCGCGACCGACTGATTAGATATGCAAACATTCTAGACAAGGTGTCAGGACAGGATGAAGGAAGGATGCAGGGTGGGAGATCAGGGCCGGGAAATGCTATGTACAAGTGATACAGGTGTGATACGATGACAAAATGTTCGCCACTCCGCCCTCCGTCAAGTCAACATCATTCGGCGCTACCCTCTTGGGCCGTCGGGTCAAGATGTGCCCAATCGTGGTTCTCATCACCGCCAAAATTGGCCGTTGCCCACTGCGTCACTGATCAGCATATGAGTTTTGTAGCACGGGGGAAAGGCTGACGTCAAAGTCGAAGGCGGGCTCGTCAAAGTTGCCTTGGAATGCAGAGACCGGCGGATGTTGTCCAGATGCGCTCTCGTTGCCAAACTCGTTTAGAGCCTTCAAGAAGTCCTCTGTCATTTGGGGATCATGATCCGCCTCAGCCTGATCGTGCTGGCTCGCGGACAGAGGGTCTTGCTGCATGCCAGATTGCTGAGTAGGATGGCCATTCGCTTGCGCCTGCAGGTGCAGGTTTGGATGGTGCTGGAACTGCATCGAGCCCTGTTGATCGTGATGTTTGGCCGTCTCCGATCGATATGACATCGGATCCCGTTGCTCCTGCTGTGCGCGCTGCGGCTCCCCGTCGTATCGGTCGGGTAGGCGTGATTCTAGCTTCGTTGTTGGAAGCTGGAAAGTCATGCTCTGTCCCGATTGAGGTGCCGACGACACTCCGCCAAATAGCTCGTTGGACTGCCCGATGGGCGAAGCGGTCGCATTATATGCCGGAGTAGCCGAGGGTGGTGTATCCCCGATGGCTTCACAGATCGACGCTCTCCCCTTGCCGCCCTTCCCACCTTTGCCCTTACCCAGCCCAGCTCCACCTTTGGGCGTGACCTTCTTCGTCTGCTTCCGCTTCGTCGGAGCCGCGCTGTTCGGGATCACGTCGGGACCGTCCACCACGTTATCGATATCGACGACTAGGGATAGAGCTTGCTTCGACTTCTTCGACCTGGCAGAGGTAGGGGTCCCATTGATGCCGAAATCAAAGCCGGACTGGTAGATTGAGGGGGACTGAGTAATGCTCAAGGGAGAAGGCTCGCCGCCTTGCGCCGGAGAAATGCCGACGTGATTGACTGGTGATTTCTTGACCTGCTGACGGGCATAGGCAACCTGGCTTTGGGTGTACTGGCGCTCTGCATCCAAGAAAGGACGAGGAGTACCCTGGTTGTACAGGTAAGATGCGACCTCATCTTGGTTGGCTATACTGACCTGAGAAGGTGCTCGGGCGAGATACATCTGCCCAGGCATCTGTGACATGCCAGACGGCGCAGGCATCTGCTGTGCAGCCCGTGCGGCCATCTCGAGAGCTTGGCGTTGGTGTTCCTCCGGTGCTGCGAGACATCAGCCGATGTATGATCATCATGAAATGACTCACTAGGCCGCTTGCCGAACAGCCTTGGCTTCTTGTTCGGGCCCTCAATCGGAGACTGGTCTGCCTGACGCTTGATCGGTTGACCGCTGTCAGTGGAAGGTGAACCTGAACTGTCCGGACGATGCTGCATGGCTAATTGTGAGGCCATGGGATGAAATTGTCGTATACCGCCATTGGATGCATCCGCTCGAGTCTGCCCATTGGCTTGCGCAATCTGCTGAGCTTGCTGGTTTTGCGATTGGATGAATTGCTGTTGATAGGCATACTGGGCCATCATATGGCGCTGGACGTCCTCTTGTGATATGTGGGGTTGTGTGCCGTTCGCAAGCATCATCGACTGGCGTGGTCCGGCCGGCATCATGCCCTTCGTGCGTGATCAGCGATTGCAGGAGTGTGCGCGACAAAGCTCACATGCTGGTTCATGAGCTCGTTCTGTGCTTGCACCTGACTTCGCTTGTACTCTTCTCGTTGAGCATCGATATGGGCCTGCTGAGACTGACGCATCGCATCGGCAGCCTGAAGCTGAGCCGTCACAGCGGTAGGAGGTGCCTCGAAGCCCGTCTCATGAGTGGAACCGTTCACGGGTGCCTGCGCCGCGTGAGCCATGGAGGAGAGCTTCGCCAGTCCAGCAGTGCGCTGGCTTGAGACGTCGACAGATGATGCCCGGACTGCCGCAGCGGGCGCGGACACAGCGATGCAAGTGGCCATGGCGGAGGTAGGCTGCACGGCGGTGCTCGGCATCGGTGGCACACGTTGGGTTTTGCGCCGTGGATGGAGCAGCTTCTGCTCAACAAGACGTTGAGTATCCTCAAAGACCGTCCACCACTAGCAATATCATCAGGGCCCGTTATCAGAATACGCTAGACTCACGGAGTACAGGTATCCGAGATCACGGTGCTGTGAGGCAGCCGATCCTTGACGGGCGCCATCACTCGGCATGGGTGCGAATCCGTGAGGTCTGCCCTTTCCTTCCGACGGCAACGGCTTCTCGTCTACCATGATGGGCGACTCCACATCTTCCACCTGAGTTCGACCATTCGTCGACCCCGGGTGGGCTACTGCCTCCTCCTCTTTATCATGTGTTTCCTTCGCTTCGCCCTCTTGGCCGAAGAGAGAATCCTCCGAATCCATCGACTCATCCGCCTTTTCGGACGACGCAGGACTTTTACCGGAGGGTGAGTCTCCATTGGCCACCTTCCTAACCGGAGACAATGGCTTGTCGGGTGAAGCCTTGATCGGCGACTTCATTTCGAGCGAGACGTCCCCAGAATGGGTACCGATTAAAGTCGCGTCTCCAGTCGATGACTCATCGCGAGGGGAGCGCTGGAGTGCTTCGTTCAGAGTACTTTCTGGTGAGGTCTTGGCGAGTGAGGTATCTCCTTGAGCATGCGGGACTCGGGCAGGTCGATCCATATCTGCCTGCAAACAGGCGGCAGCATCCGAGTAGCCCGCACGTCGCAGACTAAATTGTCAATACGAGACTGTCGCGATCTTGGAAGCTACTCACTAGTCCAAGATGAGTCCGTTGAAATTCTCTTGCCCATCCTCCTCCACTGAGTCCTTCTTCTCCGCAGCTACTTTCGCCTTCTCCTGCTCCCTCATGACCACCTCAAGCTGTGCTTGAGCCTGCTCGATGTACCTCTTTAGGCGACTGGTCATATCCTCCCTCTTTCTCGCTCGGGCTACCGCCGATAGCTTCATATCTCGTCGATATGGCTTATCTAGCCGGGGGCCGCCATCAGGGGCCCGCTGAGCTGTGGACGTCGCCGGTGCAGATTGCGATGGTCCGGCGACGCTATTTCTGGCAGCAAAGTGATTGGCAGAGAGATTGAGGTTCATCGCATTGGCAGGGGAGGCGGCAGGAAGGGTCGAAGCGCGAATAGGAAGAAGAGTGGGGTTGCTGTTTGAGATTGGCATCGCCGAGGTAGTCGGCTGCATCGGGTGAGATATACTGGCCGATGGTGGTCGGAGATGAGGAGGGATGGGCGAAGCACTGCGCGACGCTGTTCGACTGACTGCGCGTTGCAGAGGAGGTGGGGGGACCTGAAGGAGTGATGGAGACTTTCCAGGCTGAGAAGGAGGCGGACGAGCTGAATCTGGAGCTGAATTTGGCACAGATCCCCTCTGTTGCGCTAGCTGCTGTTGCTGGACATATTGCTGCTGGGCAAACTGGTGCTGCAGCATCTGCTGGTGCTGCTGAGGAGTGAGCTGTTGTAATTGTGCCGAGGTGTACGGTCCGTTCGGCATCGAACGCTGTTGTAGCTGTTGCCAAGCGTTGACATGCACCGGTCGACCTTGAGCATCCATACAGTACTGGCCATTCGGGACCATCATTCGCTGAGCAGGTGGGTGCTGGATCGGAGGTTGAGCAGACTGAGCAGCGACGCCAAGTGCTCGTTGCGCCGCGACCTTGCCATTTCGAGCTGGAGGCAGAGTCGGAATTTGCTGCTTGCGATCATGTTGCTCGACGAAAGCGCGAGTCTGCTCATCCATGTTCATCGGGTCGAAGGAAAGCACCCGGCCATCTGGAAGGTTGATATGCTGGAGTCCTTGACTTTCGAAGGATGGGTTCGTCGGGAGCAGCTGAGGTGTGCGAGACTACCTCGTCAGCAAACGCCTTTGTTCAAACGACTACTCACAATCCCGGCCCGCTGAGAGCCCTGCTGCATACCGCGATAGGAGTGGATGGAGAGGGCGAGAGAGGAGGCTGTTGGTGGGATTTTGGGAGATGATGATATGATCGTTACGGGGGGAAGTTGGTCGTTGACTCAGTATCTACCATAAAAGTCAGGAAGTCAGCGAAACATGGCATCTCATCACAATCTGCTCCGCGAGACACAGGTCGCCTTTTTTCGGAGAGGTAATCGACCTTCTCAGGATGACCAGGGATCTAGACCCTCCTGCGTCGATGACAATCACCAAGACGACCACTCACTTCGAGTTGACCGACCTTCCGTCCGTCTGTGCTCCTACAATACTCCAACTCGTACAACTCGGTGATGGATGGAAACAAGTGATGTGAAGACGGATCCCGGGAAGAGGAGTTAAATCTGAGTAGCCATCATAAAGGGTCAGCAAGCATCAAAGGAACGTCATATCTCCCCAGTCCTCCAAACCAACCACCGGGTGATAGGACGAGGCCAGACGGTCAAACCGCCCAACCACCTCCAAAAAAGCAGACAGATGAGCGGCGAGCTCACCTTGAAGCCACAGATCAGAGTGAGGTCGGGTTCTTTGCCCAAGCGGTCTTGATGTAAATGCGATTGGATGTGGGTCGGGTTGAACGATCAAGGCATGAAAGGAGGCCCGGGGTTCTCGGTTGGGTGTCGGTGCCCGCCGTGATGGTCGGATTGGCGAGCTATCGAGCAGCTGACACGACTGCGTCTTTGTCGGACATTCTGAGAATGCGAGCTATGTGGGGCATTTATGACCGTCAAGATCAATAGTGGAGCAGGCTGGGCCAAACGAAACGAGGAGACTAGACCGAGAGAAAACGTGGCTCAAAGGTGCGGAGGGCCCCGCGCAACGCCGACGGGATCTGATCTAAGAATCCGACACTCACTCCAGACAGGTGTACATTTTACATATTTGGGCATCTCGGATGACACAAACGGCATGAAGCAGCTCTGACCGGCCCAGCCGGGTTACACGTAAAGGTGCGCATATGTTTCGGGAAGCAGCGATGATGGATATTACTGGAGATGGCAATGGGCCCAACTGAGCAGGCGTGTCGGGTACTGGAACAAACTGAACGCAAGGCAGAAAATGATACGTATGACGATGGGAGGATGACTCGAAATGCGAGAATGATATTCTTGCTTTGTACTTGCTGAGGTCTACTTGCGATTCGCAGACGTGCGGTTGATGGGCGAAAGAGGCGCGAAAGCGGAAACGAAGGGGTGAGGCGAGCGAGCTCTATTTCCGCTGCGTCCAATATCGAGTCCGCCCATCTGGAGGCCCAGGTCATGGGCCGTCGGGCTCGCGGCAGACACAGAACGAGGCCGGAGGGTCTCGGCCGAGCTTCCGAGCTGAATGCTCCCTTGAGATAGACGGCCGCCATTGGTTCGAGTGTAGTCTTTCGGTGGAGGGCTGTTCGCGAACGCTTCGAATAGCTGAGTATCGTTGAGAGTCTGAGAGGTCGACGGGCTTAGACCAAAGGCTTGCTCAAATTTGTTGCTGGTAGCCGAGCTAGGACTGGTGTTGAGTTGACTCTGTGAGCTGCTAGACGAAAGCGCCGGGATGCTGCCGATCGAGCGCATGGACGAGAAGGACGAAGGGAATCCGGGAGTCGTATGGCCCGTCGAAGCTCGGGTGGGCGATCGGTCATCCCCGAATGCCTTCTCCGTATCACCAGTGTATCGGTCACTGCGTTGGACGAAGTCGTCTTGCTCTTGCGCCCTTAGCTTCCTGGCCGATGAAGCAGGCGAAAGCGACGGACTGCTGAAGAATCAGTACGACCTTGCGTACATGAAAAGAGGACACACGAAAATGGGGAGAACCCATGAAGAGGATTATTCTGCGACGTTCCTGACTGCTGCGAGGGACGGATAGCAACACTGGATCTCGATGATCCCCAAGCATTAGGTCCTTGAGGCAAGAGAGGCGTGCGCCCGCTTCTTCCATTGCGTCGAGATTCGTAATCTTCTGAGAGTGCGAGACCATTCGATCCCCTAGTCTCATCAGCTTGACTTCCCGGATCTGGAAAAGAACTCACATCGTATTACCATCCAGAGGCAAACCGCCATCCTGTTTCGCCAATAAGTTGTAATGGTTGGTACTACTCTCATCAGCTTATGCGATTTCTCTCCAGGTCAAGTGCTTACATCTGACGGAAAAGCGGCTCGTTGTTGACCAGCTCCATAGCGAAGTTAAGCTTCTCCAAGTGCTCCGGGGACATCGAGCCGAGTCCTTGCAACGCCACGAGAGCTCGCATCTGGGCATCTTGCGACTTTGACACCTTGTCCACTATCCAGTGATCAGCTTCACCGTTCGCTACTTCCCATGTTCCAGTACTTACTACCAGTCCTGCCCCAGCTGAGCCGGATCTTGCATCCATTCAGCATGAATCCCTGCATCCGCTCAAGCGCGAGCTGGGCACAGTGCTTCTCGACATATTGGACGAACCCGCATCCCTTGCCCGGGGGGATTTTTACCTGCTTATTGTCAGCAACCGGCCTCATCGAGTCTGATTAGTAGGCAGGCATACATAGCAGATCTGCCCGAACGGCTGGAAGAACTTGAACAGCTCCGGCTCGGTGACATTATGGTGCAGTCCACCAACGAAGACCGTCGTATTGGTCGGATCACTCGGTCCAGGTGGAGGATGGAATCCCCCTTCACCAGACGGCTGAGCTCGTCCAGTAGCCAGATCCTCAGCGTGACGGAGCGCGATCTCGTCCTGCTGTTTCTTGAGATACTGAGCAGCTTCCTCCGCATAGCTCTGCTGCTGCAATTGAGCCTCATACGGAAGCGCGTATGGTACCGCCTGATGGCTCCCTTGTTGCTGCTGCTTCAGATGCTGGAGTTGCTGCCAGAGATACTGACCCTGCTGCGTCGAAGTATCCTCGATCGCCTCGGAAGGGTAGTCGTATGTCGTAATCTCGAGGCCGAGACCATGGCCGGGATTTGAGCTGTCCCTCCTCCCAGCATTGATGTCCTTCCCGTACAACCTTGGCTGCATTGCAGTCGTAGGCGACGTCCTCTCCGTCCCGATAGGGGGGATGTTTGGCATCTTCTCGGTGTCTGAGGTAGAGGTGAGGTGAGATGCGCTGATCATCTCGGAGGTGGACCGAGCGGAAGTGGACTTCGCGGAGCCGAGAGTAGGGAAGTCGGTGAGAGAAGGCGATGTGGTGCGGGCAGTGTTCGTCGGGACATAGGCTGATGGCGGATGGAACGTCATGATATCGTACGTGATGATGAGCCTTTCAGACTTGAATGATGGATC
>JAABUH010000532.1_pt1 | contig 55043 bp, 45 predicted proteins | sample 5559121 | NCBI WGS metagenome assembly JAABUH01 (sample SAMN10711871, study PRJNA513364) | rock metagenome | isolation source: Antarctica rocks | place: Antarctica: Victoria Land, Battleship Promontory nord | collected 2015-12-28 | reverse complement strand
GCAATCGGCAAGCTCAAGCAGTTCAAACGCGTCGCCATGCGATGCGAGAAGACCGACACCAGCTACTCAGCCATCATCAGTTTTGCGTGCGGACTGATGTTGGTTAAATCCGTCCACACGGCCTAATACCGTAATACCGCACCAGCATCACCGTGTCGTCGAGCAGCATGTCGACCGGCACCACCACGGCGGGCCCGGGCGGCGGCACCTCGACCGGCGGCACCTCCACCGGCGGCACCACCAGCACGGGGACCACGACCACCAGCACGGGCGGCACCACGCCGGCCGGCACCGCGACGGCAACCGGAGACACCTGGTTCGGCGGCAACGGCAGCTTCTCCACCGCCAGCAACTGGACGGCCGCGGCCAACGGCGCGCCGGTGGCCGCGGCTCCCGGCGCCGGCGACGCCGCCACGATCACCGGCGGTCAGGGCTCCTACGTCGTGGTGGGCGGCAGCGGGCAGGTGGCCACGCTGAGCCTGGTCGGCGACGTGGCGCTGACCGGCGGCGTGGTGGCGGCGAGCACCGTGCTGGGCACCAGCTCGGCGCCGTCGAGCCTCGACATCACGGCCGGCGCGTCGCTGGCCGGTAGCGTGCTGAGCGCGGTCAACGGCAGCGTGGTGGCGAGCGGCGCCGGCGCCACGCTGGCGATCAGCGGCCTGCTCACGCTCGGCACCGGGCAGAGCGGCGTCGGGCTGCCGGTCACCGGGCTGTCGGCGTCCGAGCACGCGAGCGTGACCGTGGGCGGCCTGGCGATGGGCGGCGGCAGCGGCTCCTCGGTGGTGGTGGACGCGATCTCCTCGGTCGAGGTCGGCACGCTGGGGCTGGCGACCGCGGGCGTGGTGCGGATCGATCCCGGCGCGGTCCTGCGCGGCAACGGCGCGGTGCAGTCCACCGCCTCGATCATCGACAACGGCAGCCTGATCGCCGAGGGCGGCACGCTGACGCTGGGCACGATCACCGGCACCGGCACCCTCGCGGTGACGAGCTTCGCCACCGCGATGCTGGACGGCCCGGTGGCGGCGGGCATCACGGTGGATATGACCGGCACCAGCACCACCCTGTCGCTGCTCGACGAGCAGACCCTGCCGGCGGGCACCATCACGGGCTTCGCGCAGGGCGACCAGATCGTTCTGCCCAACGACACCATCACCTCGACGAGCTACGTCGCCTCGGCCACCGGCGTGGGCACGCTGACGCTGATGTACGGCGGGCAGGTGGCGGCGACGCTGCTGCTGGCCGGCGACTTCTCCGGCTACGCGTTCTCCCCGGTGCGCTCGGGCGTCAACGGCACCGCGATCGTGCTGACCTCGCTGGGCACCGGCTCCACGGGAACCGCCACCGGCGGTACGGGCACGGGCACGGGCACCGGCGCGGGCGGCACGGGCGCGAGCACGGACGGCGCCAGCGACTCCTACGTCTGGAGCGGGGCGAGCGGCACGTGGGGCAGCCCCGCGGGCTGGCTCGACGTCACCACGGGCCACGCAGCCGGCAGCACGCCCGGCGCGGGCAACGCGGTGGAGATCGACGGTCCGGCGGCCACGGCGACGCTCACGGTGGCGGGGCCGGGCGCGGCGCGTTCGCTGCTGGTGCAGGGCAACGCCGCGCTGAGCGGGGCGATCACGCTGGGGGCGCTCGCGGTGGGATCGGGCGGCGTCGCGGGGCGGCTCTCGCTCGCCGGCGGCAGCCTCGCCGCCGGGGCGGCGAGCGTGGCGGCGGGCACGCTCAGCGCGGGCGCCGGGGAGGGCGTAAGCATCTCCGGGGCGCTCACCCTGGCCGGCACCGCGCAGGCCGTCGGCGGCACGATCCAGGCGGCCACGGCGGCGCTGTCCGGCGGCACGCTCGCGGTGGGGTCCGGCGGCGCGGTGGAGATCGGCCTGGCGGGCGGGGCCGCGGGCGGCGCGCTCACGGTGGACGCCGGGGCGGTGCTGTCCGGCCACGGCTCGGTGAACCTGGGCGGCACGGTGGCGCTGTCCGGCACGCTGGCGGCCTCGGGCGGCACGCTTGCGGTGGGCACGGTGCTCGGCGCGGGCACGCTGGCGATCGGCACCGGGGCGACGCTGGCGCTGGATGGCGGCAGCGGCGGCGGAGCGGCGGTGAGCTTCGCCGACGCCACCGGCCGGCTGGCGCTGGCGGGCTTCGCCGACGCGCCCGCCGGGACGGTGAGCGGGATGGTCGCCGGCGACGTGGTGGCGATCGGCCAGGGCGTGGCGTCCGGCGCGGCGTGGACGCAGACGGATTCGGCGCACGGCACGCTGAGCCTGATGCAGGGCGGGCAGGTGGCGGCGACGCTGGTGCTGGCCGGGCAGTACGACGCCGCCGGGTTCGTAGCCACCGCCGACGGCAGCGGCGGCTCGGTGATCAGCCTGGCGCCACCTTCCAGCACGGGGACCACGATGTCCGGCAGCGGCGGCACGACCACGACCGGCGGCGGAACCGGCGGCACCAGCACGGGGGGCACCAGCACGGGAGGCACCAGCACGGGGGGCACATCCACCGGCACGCCGCCCGTCACGCCTCCCGCAACGCCTGCGCCGGTGACACCCGTGCCGCCCGCGACGCCGCAAAGCTTGGCCACCGACATCTTCACCTGGAGCGGCGCGGGCGGCAGCGACTGGGGCACGGCGTCGAACTGGGGCGACAGCACCACCGGGACGACCGCCACGCTGGCGCCCGGCAGCGCCGCCACGGTGATCCTGCCCGGCCCGCTCGCGCCGCCGGCGCTGCTCGCCGGCTACGGCAGCGCGGCGAGCCTGGTCGCGTCCGGCAGCGCCACGCTGGCCGGCCTGTTCACCGCCGGGGCGCTGCAGGTCACCGGAACGCTCGGCGTCGTGGGCAGTCTGGGCGCGCGCACGGCGACGTTGGGCGCCGGCCGGCTCGGCGCGTCGGGCTCGGCGCAGGTGTCGATCGGCGGCACCACCACGCTCGGCAGCTCGTCGGCGGCCACGCTGGAGGCGGACGACCACGCCACGATCCGCCTCGACGGCCTGGTGCTGGGCAACGGCGCCGACGTGGTGGCCGCGGGCGGCGCCGGCTCGGTGGAGATCGGCCAGGCCGGCGTCGCGGCCGCGGGCGCGATCACGGTGGACGCGGGCGCCGCCGTGTCCGGCGCGGGGCTGTTCGGGCTCTACGGCACCGTGGTCAACAACGGCGCCATCACGGCGCAGGGCGGCACGCTCTACGTCGGCACCACGGGCGGCACCGGCATTCTGGCGGCGGCGGCCGGCGCGGTGCTGGAGCTGGCCGGCGTCGCCTCGGCCGGGCAGTCGATCCACCTGCTCGGCACCGGGAGCACGCTGTACCTCACCAGCGTCTCCTACCTGCCGGGCGGCGTGCTGACCGGGCTGCAGCCGGGCAACACGCTGTTCGTGGGCGCGGCGGCGGTCTCGGCCAGCTTCGCCGCGGGCACCGACGTGCTCAGCCTGTTCAACGGCACGCAGCTGCTGGGCACTGTGCAGCTCGCCGGCAGCTACGCCAACGAGGCGTTCACCGTGACCAGCACCGGCTCCGGCACCGCGATCGGGGTCACGGCCGTGACCGTGGCGGGCGGCGCGAGCGGCACCGGCGGGACGACAGGCGCCGGCGGGACGACGGGCGCTGGCGGGACGACGGGCGCTGGCGGGACGACAGGCGCTGGCGGGACGACGGGCACGGGCACCACGACAGGGGCAGGCGGCACGGGGACGGTCGCGGGCGGCACAGGGGCGGGCACCATCGTGACGATCGGAACCACGACCAATCCCGCCACCGGCACCGGGACCGGCACGCCGGTCTCGGTGGGCGTGTTCGCGCCCACCAACCCGGTGACCGGCGGCAGCAGCCCGCCCAACACCGCCGCCACCGGCACCGGCACGGGCACCCCGGTCAGCGTCGGCGTCAACACCGGGGCCGGCACCCCGGTGAGCGCGTTCCCGGGCGCGGGGCCCGCCACCGGCACCACCGCGACCACGGAGTCCACCGTGGTCACCAGCACCGCGGCGCTCGACCTGACGCAGCACTCCGTCGCCTACCAGGGCGTGGTGCGCCAGCTCGTCGGCACCCTGTCGACCACGACGCACCTGGTGATCTTCGGCGACGGTGTCGCGGTCGCCGCCGCCGCGGTGGCGGGCGTCGCCAACGTCCTGCAGGTCACCAATCCCGTCCAGGGCGGCACGCTCACCGCGCCGAGCGGCTACCAGGTGGTGATCCTGAACGGCACCAGCGACGTCACGCTGACCGACGGCGGCGCCGGCAACATGCTGCTCGCCGGCAACGGCGGCACCGACATCCTGCTGGGGTTCGGCGCCGGCGACACCGTGCTCGGCGGCGAGGGGCCGGGCCAGAACCAGATCACGCTGTCGATCGGCGGCAGCGTGCTGGGCGGCACCCACAACAACACCATCACCACCGGCACCGGCCTGGCCACCGTGACCACGCAGGCCCAGGCGCAGGACATGATCATGCTGGGCAGCGGCAACACCGTGGTCAACGCGCGCGGCGTGGACACCATCCACGGCGGCAGCGGCAGCGACACGATCTTCGCCGCCAGCGCGGTCACCGACTACGGCAGCCGGGCGGGCAGCAGCTATTTCATCAGCGGCGCCTACGCCAGCACGGTGATCGGCGGCGCCGGCGCGGAAACGGTGTACGGCAGCAACGGCGACGGCGGCGTGGTCAGCGGCGGCACCGGCGTCCTGGAGTTCGTGGGCGGCCCCGGCCGCTCCAGCTTCACCGGAGGCGCCGGCGCGGCGCTGGTCTATGGCGGGATCGGCGGCGGCTCGATGGCGGACGGCAGCGGCGGGGGCGCGTTCTACGGTGCGCCGGCCGCCGGCGGCACCACGATCACCGTGGGCAACGGCGCCAGCACGGTGACGGCCGCGGACAACAACGTCGTCGCCCTGGTCGGCTCGGCGCCCGTGCTCGCCGTGGGTGGGGCGGGCAACGTCACGCTGGGCGGGGCCGCGTCCACGGCGTCGAACACGTTCTTCTCCGGCTTCGGCACCAGCCAGATCGTCGGCGGCTCGGGCAACGACGTGATCTTCGCGGGCCTGGGCGCGGCCACCATGACCGGCGGCGGCGGGTCCAACGTGTTCGTCTTCGTCGACAACGACTCCGGCAACACCAACGTCATCACCGACTTCAAGGTCGGCGCGGACACGGTGTCGCTGAAGTTCTACGGCGACGGGGCGGACGCGGCGGCGTTCGCGTCGCGCACGGCAGTGGGCGGGGGCACGCAGGTGATGCTGACCGACGGGACGAAGATCGTGTTCCAGGGCGTGTCGAACCTGACACAGGCGAGCTTCAGCTAGGCGAAAGGCGGGCGAGGCAGCAAGCAAGCACGGGCTCTGCCCGGACCCGCCAAAGGCCGAGGCCTTTGGAAACCATTTGCTTGAACAACAGGATTCCAAAGGCTTGCCTTTGGCGGAGTTTGAGGCAGAGCCTCAACCTTGCTTCCTCTGACCTGGCCCGTTCAGCCTGCGAGCGACGTCCGGATCGCCTGCGCCGCGTCCTGGACCGCGGCCCGGCCGTGCTGGCGTTCCAGGCCGCGGATGGTGAAGTGGGCGCGGGCGAGGTCGCGGTAGTGCGCCAGGAACGCCGCGTTGAGGGCCGCGCCGGTGAAGGCGCCGGCGATCGGCACGGCCTGCAGCGCGAATTTCTGCGACAGGGTGACGCCGTAGCGGGCGGCGATCTCGCTCACCAGCATCACCATCGGGCGGCCCTGCAGCAGCAGGCGCGCGGAGAAGTAGCCCAGTTCGGACTCGCCGGCCTCCGCGGTGTCGTCGGGGCGCAGCGCGAACACCTCCAGGCAGGCGCGCCGGGCGCCGGGGCTCGACAGGTCCTCGCCCTGCTCGCGGGCGATGGCGGCGATCTCGCGCATGATCGACAGCGTGGTGATCGTGGCGTCGGGCAGGAAGCCGGCCATGCCGACGAAGCCGCCGGCGGCGCCCGACACCATCACCGCGACGCGGCGCAGCCGTCCGGCGCGCCGCGGGTCGGCGTCGGTGATGTCCAGCCCGAGGATCGCCACGTCGTAGGCGCGGGCCAGCGCCGCCTCCGCCACGCCGCGCATCCGGCTCTGCAGCGGGCCGGGCACGCCGAGGCTGCGCGCGCCCATCCGGGTGGCGCGACCCAGAGCGCCGCCCATCAGGTCGGCCAGGCGCACCACCAGGCCGCGGCCGGACTCCAGCCGTTCCAGCGCCTCGCGCAGCGCGTCGCGGGCGGCGGCGGGGAGCTCGGTCGTGGTCATCGCGGTGGTCTCGGTCATGGCGGCGCCCTGTTCTGCGCGGAGTGAACGCGCGGGCGGGGTTTCGGGTGCACCGGTCCGGAGGCGCCGGCGCCCGACATCGCGGTCCGGCCGTCAGGGCGGCGGGTCAGTTTGCTGGGGCGACCGGTAGGCGATGCGGCGGGTGCAGCAAGCAAGGTTGAGGCTCTGCCTCAAACTCCGCCAAAGGCTAGCCTTTGGAATCCATTACTTCAGGTAAACGGTTTCCAAAAGCCCGTGCTTGAAGGGGGGAGCCTCCGGCGGGTCCGGGCGGAACTTGGCCTTGCGTGCTGGCCTTGGTGCCGTAGCGGCAGGTCCCGCGCGCATCGACCCATCACCGCGGCAGGGCTAGACCGCGTCGCGCGGCGCCGTCCTGGCGAGCTTGCGGGCGGTGCGCAGCAGGAAGGCGCGGTCCCCGGGGTCGCACTCGCGATACAGGCGCAGCAGGGCCAGCTCGTCGCCGCTCGCCGCCTCGGTGACGCCGCGCGAGGCCACGCCGTGCAGCAGCACCTCGACGCCGATGCCGAGCACGTCGGCGATCCTGGTGAGGTTGCCGCGCACCTGGCCGGCGCGGTCGGTCTCCCACTGCGCCACCGCGCTGCGCGAGACGCCGGTGGCGACGGCGAGGTCGTCCTGGGTCAGGCCGCGGTCGCGGCGCAGGGTGCGAATCCGCATCCCCACGCTTTCCGGCTCGGATCTGTTGGATGCCATGACCGGCAATCTGCGTCATCGTCGCTAACAAAACAACAACGGGACTTGCTATCACGCATCCGTGATCGTGTAGGCCATTACCGCATGGCCTCCTTGTGAATCAGGCGGTTTGGCTCGGCGCATCCTGCTCCGTGCCGCGGCCGGCGGACGGCGGGCAGGTGCGACGATGCCGCGGACGCTAACGATGGAGCACGAACTCCGACCAGGGGCGGCGGCGCTCCCAGGCCAGCCGTTCCAGCTCCGGCCGCTCGTCCTCGCGCTCGGGATGGCCGAGGCAGAAATACCCGACCAGGCGCCAGGCGGCAGGCAGGTCGAGCGCCGCCGCGACCGCGGCAGGATCGAGGATCGACACCCAGCCGAGGCCGAGCCCCTCCGCGCGCGCCGCCAGCCACAGGGTGTGGACCGCGGTGACCACGGAATACTCCGCCATCTCCGGCATCGTGGCGCGGCCCAGGCCGTGCCCGTCGGGGGTCGCACGGTCGGCGAGCACGGCGAACTGCACCGGCGCGTCCTCCAGCCCGGACAGCTTGAGGCGGGCGTAGCGTCCGGCGCGCTCGCCGTCGTAGCAGGCCAGCGCCTGGGCGTTGCTGGCGCGGAAGATGTCGCGGATGCGGGCACGGCGCAGGGGGTCGGCGACCACCGCGAAGCGCCAGGGCTGGCACAGCCCGACCGAGGGGGCGAGGCAGGCGGTGGCGATCAGGCGGTCCAGCGTGCCCGGCGCCACGTCGTCGCGGCGGAAGCGGCGCACGTCGCGGCGCCAGCGGAACAGGGCGTCAAGGCGATCCCGGAACGCCGCGTCGAAGCCGGGCGATTCGTGCAGGACCGAGGGAGTGACGACGGCTGGGTGCGGGATCGCGAGGTCGGAGGCGTCCGATCCGCAGGCGGCTGGATCAGGGCGCGCGAGTGGCGGGGCGGACCGCTGCGGGGTCGCTGGGTCGGGAAGGCTGGCCGTCCGCGCCGGGCGGGCGTCCGAGGCGGACAGGGCGGACTCCAGGCGGGTCCATTCGGCTTCCGTGCCGGGAAGGCCGAAGCGCAGCCAGCCCTGCTCGAAGCGGCGCGCCAGGATGCCGCGCTCGCCAAGCCGCTGCCACAGACCAGGCGGCTCGTGCACCAGCCGGAACAGGGGGGTGCCGCCGCAGCCGGCCGCGCGCAGCCCGGCACGCCGGAGCAGCAGGTCGAGGCGCACCGCGTCGCCGTCCAGGCGAAGACGCGTGGCGCGGGTCCAGGCGGCGTCGCGCAGGGCCGCGGTGCCGATGGCGATTGCCGGGCCCGACACCGGCCAGGGCCCCAGGACCTGCCGCAGGCGGGGCGCGAAGGGGAGCGGCAGGATCGCGAAGCCCAGGCGCAGGCCGGCGAGGCCGTGGAACTTGCCGAACGAGCGCAGCCGGACCACCACCGGGTGCGGCTCGATCCGGGCCTCGGGGTCGGCGAACGCCTCGTCGACCACGAGGACGCCGCCGCGCGCGGCCATGCGGTCGGCCAGGGCCAGCAGGTCGGCCGGGGCCAGCCGGCGTCCGTCGGGGTTGTTCGGGTTGCACAGCACGCCGATCGCCGCGTTCGGCAGGGCGTCGGGCGAGGCCACGGCCGTCACCCGGCGGCCGGCACCCTCCCAGCTCCGGCGGTGCTCGGCGTAGGTCGGCGACAGGATGCCCACCGCACCTGGGGGCAGCAGGTGCGGCAGCACGCCGATGATCGCCTGCGTGCCGGGCGCGGCCACCACCCGCGCGGGGTCCGCGATGCCGCAGGCCTGCGCCGCCGCGGCTTCCAGCCTCGCCACCGCCTCCGGGTCGGGCAGGCGGGCCCAGAGTTCGGGCGCCAGCTCCGGCACCGGGTAGGCGAGGGGGTTGATGCCGGTCGACAGGTCCAGCAGCGGCGCGGGCGCGTCGGGAAAGCGCCGCATCGCCGCGAGCCGGCGTCCGCCGTGGCCCTCGTCCCCGCCCGGCGAGGCCTGCGCGCAGGGGGCGGGCGTGCTATCCGCGCCGCGTGCGCCGGGATGGCCCGTGCCGGGCGGGGGAGCGGCGTTCTGGCGATCACAACCGGCGTGGGCGTCGTGCTGGGCGGGCTCGGGATCGAGGCGGCGTTCGGCTATCCGCAGAGGCTGTTCCAACTGGCCGGCCATCCCGTGACGTGGATCGGCGCGCTGATCTCGCGGCTGGACCGTGCGCTCAATCGCGCGAGCCTAGCGCCGCGCCGGCGGCGGCTCAACGGCGTGGCGGCGCTGGCGCTGCTGGTGCTGGCGTCGGCGGCGCCGGCCGCCCTGCTGCAGGACGCGGCGTGGGCGTGGCTGCCGCGCCCGGCGGCGCTGGCCGTGCTCGCGGCGCTGGCCAGCACGCTGCTCGCCCAGCGCAGCCTGTGGACGCACGTGCGCGCGGTCGCCGACGCGCTGGACGGCCTGCACCCGCTGCCCTCGCAGGTCTCCGCTCAGGCAAGCAAGGCCAGAGGCTCTGCCTCTGGACTCCGCTCAAGGCTCGCCTTGAGAATCTACTTGCTTGAGGAGAGGGTTTCCAAAGGGCTCGGCCCTTTGGCGGGTCTGGGCAGAGCCCGGCCTTGCTTGCTGGCACGCCAGGGACGGGGGCCGCTGCCGGCGGGCGCGGAGGTGACGGCGGGCGCCGCCCCGGTCATCGCCGCAGCGCCCGGGAAGAGCGTCGCGAGGCGGTCGCAGGGTGACGCGCTCGCGGCCGGGCGCACGGCGGTGGCGCGGATCGTCGGGCGCGACGTGGCGGGGCTCGACGAGGCCGGGGTGGTGCGCGCCGCGATCGAAAGCCTCGCGGAGAACTTCTCCGACGCGGTGGTGGCGCCGGCGCTCTGGGGCGTGGCCGCGGGGCTGCCGGGCCTGGTGTTCTACAAGGCGGTCAACACCGCGGACAGCATGATCGGGCATCGTACCGCGCGGCACGAGACGTTCGGCTGGGCGGCGGCGCGGCTGGACGACTGGATCAACCTGCCGGCCTCCCGGCTGGCCGCGCTGTGGATCGTGCTCGCCGCGGCGCTGCACCGCCTGTGCGGCGCCGCGTGCTCGCCGGCGGAGGCGGCGCGCGCGGTGTGGCGCGACGCCGGCCGGCACCGCTCGCCCAACGCGGGCTGGCCGGAGGCGGCCATGGCGGGGGCGCTCGGGCTGCGCCTGGCGGGACCGCGGGCATATGGGGGCGCGCCCGTCGCGGACGCGTGGATGGGGCAGGGGCGGGCGGGCGCCTCGGTCGCGGACCTGCGCCGGGCGCTGGCAGTGTATCGCACGGCCTGCGTGCTGCAGGCGGCGGTGGTGGCGGCGCTGCTGCTGGGGTGAGCGTGGCGGGCCCGCAGGGACAGGAAGCAAGGTTGAGGCTCTGCCTCAAACTCCGCCAAAGGCAAGCCTTTGGAATCCACTTTTTAAGTAATGGTTTCCAAAGGCCTCGGCCTTTGGCGGGTCCGGGCAGAGCCCGGCCTTGCCTGCTGCCTCAGCCTGCCAGCGACAGCAGCCGGTCGATGTCCACGTGGCGTTCCAGGTGCCCCGCCAGGGCGTCGAGGGCGGCCTCCACCTCGACGGCGTGGTGGCGGGTGGAGGCCGGGGCGCCGAGGCGGTGCAGCCATGCGGAACGCTGAGCGTCGCCCGCGAACAGGCCATGCAGGTAGGTGCCGCAGACCAGGCCGTCGACGGAGCGCGCGCCGTCGCTGCGGCCGTCGCGGAGGCGCAGCATGGGCCGGGTGGCGTCCGGCCCGTCGGTGCGGCCCATGTGCATCTCGTAGCCGCGGCAGGCGACGCCGTCGTCGAGCGTGGTGGCGTCGGTGGCCGCCAGGCGCTTGTCGCCTGCCAGCATGGTTTCGACGTCCAGCAGTCCGAGGCCGGGAGCCGTGGCGGGCGGGCCCTCGATGCCGTCGGGGTCGGACAGGGTGCGGCCGAGCATCTGGTAGCCGCCGCACAGGCCGAGCACGCGGCCGCCGCGCCGGCGGTGGGCGGCGATGTCGATGTCCCAGCCGGCGGCGCGCAGGCTGGCGAGGTCGGCGAGCGTGGCCTTGGAGCCGGGCAGGATCACCAGGTCGCAGCCGGCCGGGACCGGCGTGCCGGGGCGCAGCAGCAGCAGCTCCACGCCGGGCTCCGCGGCCAGGGGATCGAGGTCGTCGAAGTTGGCGATCCGCGGCAGCAGCGGCACGGCGATGCGCAGGCGGCTCCCGGCGCCCGCGTCGGACAAAGCGGCATCGGGCAGGGTGGCGGTGCGCCCGACCTTGGCGGCGGGGTCGTCGAGGTCGGCGGCGTCCTCGGCGGGGAGCCGGCGGGCGGCGTCGAGGAACGGCACCAGGCCGAGCGCCGCCCAGCCGGTGTGGCGCGCGATCGCGTCCATGCCCTCGGCGAACAGCGTGGGGTCGCCGCGCATCCGGTTCACGATGAAGCCGCGCACCAGGGCGCGGTCGTCCGGGTCCAGCACGGCGTGGGTGCCGACCAGGCTGGCGATCACGCCGCCGCGGTCGATGTCGCCCACGATCACCACGGGCGTCCCGGTGGCGCGGGCGAACCCCATGTTGGCGATGTCGTTGGCGCGCAGGTTGACCTCGGACGCGCTGCCGGCGCCCTCCACCAGGACCAGGTCGGCCTCGGCGGACAACCGGGCAAAGCTGTCGAGCACGGCGGGCATCAGGGCGCGCTTCATCGCCTGGTACTCGCGGGCGCGGGCGGTGGCGTGGACGCGGCCGTGGACGACGACCTGCGCGCCGGCGGAGGCGCCGTCCCCGCCTTGCGGCTTGAGCAAGACGGGGTTCATGTGGACCGAGGGAGGAACGCCGCAGGCCTGGGCCTGGAGCGCCTGGGCGCGGCCGATCTCGCCGCCGCCCTCGACGACGGCGGCGTTGTTGGACATGTTCTGCGGCTTGAACGGGCGCACGCGCAGGCCGCGGCGCAGGAAGGCGCGGCACAGGCCGGCGGTGAGCAGGGACTTGCCCACGCCGGAGCCGGTGCCCTGGAGCATCAGGGCGCGGGTCATGGGCGAAGGAAGGCCAGAGGCTCTGCCTCTGGACTCCGCCAAAGGCTCGCCTTTGGAAACATCTTGTTGCGCCGGTCCAGGGGCGGCTCGCCCCTGGCGGGTCCGGGCGGAGCTGCCCGAAGGTTCCGACGACCCGCTTGGGTCGTTGGAACGGGCAGCGGAGGGAGCGCCCGGCCTTGCTTGCTGCCTTCGCGGGTCAGAACTCGATCCCCTCCTGGGCGCGCACGCCGGCGGCGAAGTGGTGCTTGGTGGCAGCGAACTCGGTGACCAGGTCGGCGGCCTCGATCAGCGCGGGTTTGGCGTTGCGGCCGGTGACGACGACGTGGAGCATCGGCGGGCGGGCGGCCAGCGCGGCGAGGACCTCGTCGAGGGGCAGGTAGTCGTAGCGCAGCGCGATGTTCAGCTCGTCGAGCACGAGGAGGGCGAGGGTGGGGTCGTGCATCAGGGTGGCGGCGTGGTCCCAGGCGGCGCGGCAGGCGGCGACGTCGCGGGCGCGGTCCTGGGTCTCCCAGGTGAAGCCCTCGCCCATGGTGTGCCAGGCGACGAGGTCGGTGCGCTCGAGCAGGCGGCGCTCGCCGGTGTCCCAGGCGCCCTTGATGAACTGGACGACGGCGCAGCGGCGGCCGCGGCCAGCCATGCGCAGGACGAGGCCGAGGGCGGCGGTGGTCTTGCCCTTGCCGGGACCGGTGTGGACCATGAGCAGGCCCTTGTGCGCGGTGGGCTTGGCGGCGACCTCGGCGTCCTGGGCCTGTTTGCGCAGGGCCATCTTCGCGCGGTGACGGTCTTCATCCTCGGTCATGATTGGCGTGTCCCTGGTTCGCCTGAACGCAGGGCATATACGGTGTCGACCCGGCAGAATCCGGCACAAAGGCGGGACTTCGATCCGGGTGTCTGCCGCAACCCTGCTGAGGGTTAGGTTCGGGATCGCGGGTGGGATGGAGGCGATAGAGCACATACCGTCTGAATGGGTGGCCCAACGCGATCTGCGGATGGTCAAAATCAGCACCAGGGTCATGCCGCATTCCAAGTCGCTCCATCACGCGTCGGGAGGCAAAGTTGGTCTCGCTCGTCTCGGCGACGATCTCCTGCAGGCCGAACTGCCGGAAACCGGCCCGAACGGCAGCGCGCGCAGCCTCGGTCGCGTAGCCCTGCCCCCAGAAGCCCGGGGCGAGCCTCCAGCCTATCTCGACCGCCGGCGTGAAGCTCGCAGCGAAGCCGACGCGGTTCAGGCCGGTGAACCCGATGAACGACGCCTTCCCCGGAAGTTCCAGGGCCCACAATCCGAAGCCGTCGCGCATGAACTCGTGCTCTATGGCGTCAGCCCAAGCATCACTCTCCACGCGGTCCAGGCGCCGTGGCATGTGGCGCATCACCTCGGGGTCATCGTTCAGGGCGGCGAAGGCCCGCTTGTCGTCGGTCCGCCATCGCCGGAGCACAAGACGTTCCGTCCGTATCACGACATGCTCCGGATCACCGTGCGAACGCCGAGGACCAGACGTCGGCGGGGTCCGCGAGCCGTGCAGCGTAGGCCGCCAGGCGTGGTGGGCAACCCGCCGCGTTTCACCAGTGGTTCGCACCCAAGTAGGCTGCACGATCGAGCCCGACGGCTTCCTTGAGCGCGAGGCACGCCGCCGCCGTTCAGGCCTCCGCCCCCTTCAGCCACATCGGCAGCCCCGCCGCCACGAACGCCACCCGGTCCACCCGCGCCGCCACCCTCTGGTGCAGCGTGCCCGCCGCGTCGCGGAACGCCCGCGCCAGCGCGTTGTCCGGCACGATCCCCAGCCCGACCTCGTTGGACACCAGCACCGTCTCCGCCCCCCGCCGCCCCAGCGCAGCCAGCAGACCGTCCGCCGCCGCGTCCAGGTCGTCCCCGCGCAGCAGCCCGTTGCTCACCCACAGCGTCAGGCAGTCCACCAGCACCGGCCCCTCCGCCGCGTCGAGCACCCCCGCCAGGTCGTGCGGCGCCTCCACCGTCCGCCAGCCCACGTCCCGCCGCGCCGCGTGCGTGTCGATCCGTGCCCGCATCTCGTCGTCGAACGCCTGCGCCGTCGCGATGTAGGTCCAGGGCGGCGGCAGCCGCGCGACCAGCCCCTCCGCCAGCCGGCTCTTGCCGGAGCGGGCGCCGCCCAGGACCAGGGTGAGGTGCGTCACGGCAAGTACTCCCAGAAAAGCAAGGCCGGGCTCTCCCTCCGCCTGCCATTCCAACGACCCAAGCGGGTCGTCGGAACCTTTGGCAGGCTACGCCCAGACCCGCCAGGGGCGAGCCGCCCCTGGACCGGCATTACGAAGGCTCAGGCCCCGCGCGCAACTCCAAGGGGCGCCGGGGTCCGGGGGGCGGCTCGCCCCCCGGCCTTGCCTGCGCGTGTTGACTTCGGCCGGGCCACAGACCTAGACCAAGCACGATGGTTCCTCCCGCGAGGGAGGATGAAAAGGGAATGCGGTGAGGGCACGATCGCCCGAGTCCGCGGCTGCCCCCGCAACTGTGAGCGGAGAGCGGCCCGTCCACATGCCACTGGGGTCCGAGAGGGCGCCGGGAAGGCGGGCGGGCCGTGCCTGATCCGCGAGCCAGGAGACCTGCCATCGCGGGACCGGGTGCCGTGGCGCGAGCCGTGGGCCGGTCCTGGCCAGATCGTGTCTCCGGGCGGGGTGCCCCGGCGGCCTCGGCGTCGCAGCGTCGCGGGCAGTCCCGTCGCGGCTCCGCCGGTCCCGCGGGTGCGGTGCATCCCCGGACGGTCGCATCCCCGAACGCGCGCGCTGCGCGGGCTGGCCCTGCCGCGGCGGGACCGATCTCCGGGGGTCCTGCATGACCGACGCCGTCACTCTCCACGTGTGCACCACCTGCCAGGGCGGCGAGACCCTGCGACCGGGCGAGCTGCCGATGGGCCGCCGGCTGCACGGCGCCGTGGCCCGCGCGCTGGCGGGCACGCCGGGCCAGGCGCCGGTGGTCGAGCTGCGCGAGACGAGCTGCCTGGCGAACTGCGAGCGGGGGTGCTCGGCGGTGCTGTCGATGCCGGGGCGGTGGACCTACCTGCTGGGCGGGCTGTCGCCGGCGGTGGCGGCGGACCTCGCGGCGTATGCCAGGACGTACGGGGAGTCGCGCAACGGCACGGTGATGCCGTCGCGTCGCGCGGCCACGCTGCGCGACGCGGTGATGGGCCGCGTGCCGCCTGCCGACGCGGTCGCGGCCGGGACGGCGGAGGGGGCCTCGGCCCGGGGCCCTGCGGTCACGGAGCGCGCGGCGTGAGCGGCGCCTTGCAGCGCAAGATCCCCGCCACGGTGATCACCGGCTTCCTCGGCGCCGGCAAGACCACGCTGCTGCGCCACGTGCTGTCGCACGCGAGGGGGCGACGCATCGCGGTGATCGTCAACGAGTTCGGCGCGCTCGGCATCGACGGCGACGTGCTGCGCTCCTGCGGCATCGAGGGCTGCGACGAGGGCAGCGTGGTCGAGCTGGCCAACGGCTGCCTGTGCTGCACCGTCGCCGACGACTTCCTGCCCGCGATGGCGGCGCTGCTGGCACGCGAGCCGGCACCCGAGCACATCCTGATCGAGACGTCGGGGCTGGCGATCCCCAAGCCACTGCTGCGCGCCTTCGGCTGGCCGGCGGTGCGCGAGCGGGTCACGGTGGACGGGGTGATCGCGGTGGTCGACGGGCCTGCGGCGACGGCGGGGCGGTTCGCAGACGACCCGGCGGCGGTGGCAGCGCAGCGGGCGGCGGACCCGTCGCTCGATCACGACAACCCGCTCGCCGAGGTGTTCGAGGACCAGGTGCAGGCGGCGGACCTGGTGGTGGTGAACAAGGCGGACCTGCTGGACGCGGCGGCGCTGGCGCGGCTGCGGGCGATGGTCGCGGGGCTGGCGCCGCGGGGGGTCAAGGTGGTGGAGGCGCGCGAGGGGCGGGTCGACCCGGCGGTGCTGCTCGGGCTGGCGGCGGCGGCGGAGGACGACCTGGACGCGCGGCCGTCGCACCACGACGCGGAGGGCGGCGCGCACGAGCACGACGATTTTGCAAGTTTCGTGGTCGAGGTGGCGGAGGCGGGGTCGCCGGACGCGCTGGTGGCGCGGCTGCGCGCGGTGGCGGAAGCGCATGACATCCTGCGGGTCAAGGGGTTCGTGCCGGTGGCGGGACGGCCGATGCGGCTCGCGGTGCAGGGGGTGGGCGCGCGGTTCCGCCACGAGTTCGACCGGGCCTGGGCGCCCGGGGAGGCGCGGCTCGGGCGGCTGGTGGTGATCGGGCGCGCCGGGATGGACCGCGCGGCGATCTCCGCGTCGATGCGGGGGTAGGCGATGCACCTGTTGGTCCGCGAGACCCACACGCTGGACGAGGCGGAGGCGGCCGTCGATCTCGCGCAGTCGCCGGCGGGGCTGGTGTTCGTCTCGTTCTCCGACAGCGACCTGTCGGCGGCGGCGGCGGCCTGGCTGGACGGCGAGGACGCGGTGGGCGGCGCGCAGGGGCTGGACGGCGGGGCGGCGGGGCCGGCCGGGTTCGGGCTGCGGCTGGCGAGCCTGGCGCGGCTGCGGCACCCGCTGTCGGTGGATCTGTACCTGGAACGCACGGTGTCGCGGGCGCGGGCGGTGGTGCTGCGGCTGCTGGGCGGCCTGGAGTACTGGCGCTACGGCGCGGAGGAGCTGGGCGCGCTGTGCCGGCGCGAGGGGATCGCGCTCGCGGTGGTGCCGGGGTGCGAGCGGGCCGACCCGCGGCTGGCGGAGCTGTCCACGGTGCCGGAGCCGGTTCGGCTGCGGATCGAGGCGCTGCTGCGCGCGGGGGGTGCGGAGAACACGCGGCTGGCGCTGCTGCTGGCGGCGCACGAGGGCGGGCTGTGCGCGCGGCCGCAGGGCGAGGGCGGCGCGGTGCCGGCCTTCGGCGAGTACGACATCCCCGGTGCGCGGGCGGCGGACGGGCCGTCGGCGGCGGCCGGGGATGGCGCGGTGCCCGGCGGCGCGGCCGGTCGCGATGCCGGCCCGGCGGTGATCGTGTTCTACCGCTCGCAGCTTCTGGCGGGCGACGTGGCGCCGGTCCGTGCGCTGGCGGCGGCGCTCGGGGCGCGGGGGATGCGGGTGCGGGCGCTGTTCGTGGCCAGCCTCAAGGAGGCGGTGGCCGGCGGGTTCGTGGCTGCGCGCCTGCGCGCGTGGCGGCCTGCGGTGGTGCTGAACGCCACCGGCTTCTCCTCGCGCGGGCCTGGGGGCGCAGGCGGCAAGGCGGACGGCTCGCCGTTGGATGCGGCCGGGGCGCCGGTGCTGCAGCTCGTGCTGGCCGGCTCGTCGCGGGCGGCGTGGGCAGGCTCCGCGCGCGGGCTCGGGCCGCAGGACATGGCGATGCAGGTGGTGCTGCCGGAGCTGGACGGGCGGCTGGCCACGGCGGCGATCTCGTTCAAGGTCGAGGAGGAGGTCGCCGCGCTGGAGTTCACCCGCAGGCGGCACGCGCCCGATGCGGACGGCGTCGCGCTGGCGGCGGATCGCGCCATGGGCTGGGCGCGTCTGGGGGCGAGGCCGGCGGGGGAGCGGCGGGTGGCGCTGGTGCTGCCGGACTATCCCGGGGTGGCGGGGCAGGTCGGGCACGCGGTCGGGCTCGACACGCCGGCCAGCCTGGCGGCGATCCTGCGGGCGCTGCGCGGCGCCGGCTACGACGTGGGGGCGGGCGCACTGCCGGACGCGGCGGCGCTGGCGGAGGCGCTGTGCCGCGGGGCGGCGGGGCCGGCGCTGCCGGTCGCGGCGTACGAAGTGCTGTTCGCGACGCTGCCGGACCCGCTGCGGGCGGCCGTGAACGCGGCCTGGGGCGCGCCGGAGGACGACCCGTCGGCGGTGGGCGGGCGATTCGCCTGGCGGCACCTGCGCTGCGGCCGGATGCTGCTGGCGGTGCAGCCGGACCGGGGCAGCGCGCTCGACCGTCGCGCGTCGTACCACGACCCGGCGCTGCCGCCGCGGCACGGCCACGTGGCGTTCCACCTGTGGCTGCGGCTGGCGGAGCGTGTGGATGCGCTGGTGATGCTCGGCGCGCACGGCACCCTGGAGTGGCTGCCGGGCAAGCCGGTGGCGCCGGCCGCGGAGTGCGCGCCGCGCGCGCTGCTGGGCGGGCTGCCGGTGGTCTATCCGTTCGTGGTGAACAACCCGGGCGAGGCGGCGGCGGCGCGACGCAGGCTCGGCGCGGTGACGATCGGCCACCTCACCCCGCCGATGCGTGCTGCTGCGGCGCAGGGCGAGGCGGCGGTGCTGGAGCGGCTGATCGACGAGTACGCGGCGGCGGACGGGCTGGACGCGCGGCGGGCGGCGGGGCTGCGGGGGGAGATCCTGGAGCGGGCCGGACGGTGCGGGCTGCTGGAAGAAAGCAGGGCTGGGCTCTGCCCGGACCCGCCCAAGTCCGCCTCCTTCAAGCGTGGGGCCTTTGGAAACCACTTGCTTGAGGATGGCATTCCAAAGGCCCGGCCTTTGGCGGAGTTTGAGGCAGAGCCTCAATCTTGCCTGCTTCCTGCGGCCGAGGACGACGACCCCCTGGCGCGGCTCGACGCCTACCTGTGCGACGTGAAGGAGCTGCAGATCCGCGACGGTCTGCACGTGTTCGGCGAGGCGCCGCCGGACCTGGGGGCGCTGCGCGACGGCCTGCTGCGCGGCAACCCCGGGGTCGAGCCAGCGGTGCTGGACGCCCGGCTTGCGGCGTGCGCGCCGGCGGAGGCGGAGGCGCTTCTGGCGGCGCTGGACGGGCGGTTCGTCGAGCCCGGGCCGGGCGGGGCGCCGTCGCGGGGGCGGGCGGACGTGCTGCCGACCGGGCGCACCATCGCGGCGATCGATCCGAGGGGGATGCCGACGCGCGCGGCGGTGGCGTCGGCGGAGCGGGTGGCGGCGCTGCTGCTGCTGCGTCACCGCCGGGAGCAGGGGGACTGGCCGCGCACGCTGGTGATCGACCTGTGGGGGAGCGCGGCGATGCGCACCGGGGGCGAGGACCTGGCGCTGGCGCTGCACCTGCTGGGGGCGCGGCCGCTGTGGGATGGGGAGTCGGCGAGGGTGGTGGGAGTCGAGGTGCTGCCGCTGGCGGTGCTGGACCGGCCGCGGGTGGACGTGACGCTGCGCATCTCCGGGCTGTTCCGCGACGCGTTCGAGACCCAGGTGGCGCTGTTCGACGAGGCGGTGCGCGCGGTGGCGGCGCGCGACGAGGCGACGGAGTTCAACCCGCTGGCGGAGGCGGTGCGCGGGCTTGCGGGGGCGGCGCTCCAGGCGGCGACGGCGCGGGTGTACGGGCCGGCGGCGGGGCAGTACGGCGCGGGGGTGTCGGCGCTGCTGGACCGGGGCGCCCAGGACCGGGGCGCCTGGGACGGGCGGGCGGCGCTGGGCGAGGCATACCTGGCGGCGTCGGAGTGCGCGTGGGGGCCGGGGCGCGACGGCGCGGCAGACCGGGCGGGCCTGGAGCGGCGGGTGGCGGAGGCGGCGGCGTTCGTGCACGTGCAGGACCACGCGGAGACCGACCTGCTGGACGGGCCGGGCTTCGTGGCAGCCGAGGGCGGGTTCGCGGCGGCGGCGGCCTCGCTGGGCGCGGCGCCGGCGCTGTATCACGCGGACACGTCGCGTGAAGGCGGCGCACGGGTGCGGGGCACGGCGGAAGAGGTCGTTCGGGTGGTGCGCGGGCGGGCGGCGAACCCCGCGTGGGTGCGCGGCATGATGGCGCACGGCTATCGCGGGGGGTCGGAGATCGCGCGCGGGGCGGACGCGCTGTTCGGCTTCGCGGCGAGCCTGCCGGCGCGGTTCGACCGGCAGTTCGACCTGGTGTTCGAGGCGACGCTGGGCGACGCGGCGGTCGACGCGTTCCTGCTGCGGGAGAACCCGGCGGCGCGGGCGGCGCTGGCGGCGCGGCTCGACGAGGCGCTGGCGCGGGGGCTGTGGCGGCCGGCGCGCAACGCGGTGGCGGCAGTGCTGGACGCGGCGGCGTTGGACGCGACGGCGCGGACGGGGAAGGCGGGGGACGACGCCGGGATGGCCGTGGCCGTGGCCGGGGCGGCGGCATGATCCGCGGCTGGTGCCCGTCGCTGTTCGAGCCGATGGCGTCCGGCGACGGGCTGCTGGTGCGGGTCAAGCCGCGCGCGGGCGGGATGGACGCGCCGACGCTGCGGGGGGTGGCCGAGGCGGCGGCGCGGTTCGGCAACGGCATGGTGAACCTGACCGGGCGGGCGAACCTGCAGATGCGCGGGCTGTCCGAGCGGACGCTCCCGGAGTTCACGGCGGGCCTGCTCGCGCTGGGGGCGGCCGACGCGGACCCGGCGGCGGAGCGGCGGCGCAACCTCGTGACCTCGCCGCTGGCCGGGGACGACCCGGAAGTGGCGGCGGCCACGCTCGGGGTGGCGCGGGCGCTTGAGGCGGGGCTTGCCGGCTCGCCGGGGTCGGGCAGCGGCGATCCGGATGCGGCGCGGGCGAGCCGCGGCGCAGGAGTCGAGCCGGTGTCGCTGGACGGGCTGCCGGGGAAGTTCGGCTTCGTGGTCGATGGCGGCGGCGGGTGCGATCTGGGATCGGTGCGGGGCGACGTCGTGGTGCGCTGCGCGGGCGCGACCTGCACGGTGCGCATCGACGGCGGCGGCGAGGGCGTGGCGGTCGGATCGGGGCAGGCGGCGGCGCTGGCGCTGTCCCTGGCGCGGGCGTTCCTGGCGCTGGCCGGCGGACGGGCCGGCGAGCGGAGGCGCGGCGGCGACGCGGCGCACATGTCGCGGATGCGTGATCTCGTGGCGGCACGAGGGGAGGCGGCGGTGTTCGCGGCGGCGGGGCTGCCGGCGAGTTCGGACGCCGTGGCGGCACGGGGTCGCGAGGCCGCACCGGATGCCCGCTGGATCGCCACGCAGGCGGCGCGGGAGCCGGGCGATGCCGCGCCCGACCCTGGCCGGCTGGTGGGTGCGATCCGCCATGCCGGGACCGGGCGGGGCGCGTTCGCGGCGGCGCCGGCGTTCGGGCAGACGGACGCGGCGGCGCTGCACGCGCTGGCCGGGCTGGCGGAGCGGTTCGGCGACGGGCGGGTCAGGCTGTCGCCGTGGCGCACGCTGCTGGTCGGGGGCGTGGCGGCACGCGACCTGGGGCTGCTGGGCGAGGCATGCGGGGCGCTCGGGCTGATCGTGGCGGCGGGCGACCCGCGTCTCGCGGTGGTGACCTGCCCCGGCCGGCCGCGCTGCGCGAGCGGCGAGGCGGCGACGCCCGAGGATGCGCCGGCGCTGGCGGCGCTGCTCGCAGGGCGCCGGCCGGGCGGGGTGGTGCACCTGTCCGGCTGCGCCAAGGGGTGCGCGCATCCCGGTCGCACCGCGCTGGTCCTGGTGGGCGAGCCCGGCGGCTACGGGGTGGCCAGGAACGGCCGGGCGTCCGACACGGCGGAGCGGCATCTTGCGACGGTCGAGGCGGCCTGGACGTGGGCAGCGGGGGCAGCGGAGGCGGGGGCAGCGGGAGCCTGGATCGAGGAGCCCTGGGAGGAGGAGGACGGGATGGCGGGCGGCACGGCGGTCCGGGGTGGCGGAGGCGGGGCAGCGATCGCGGCGCAGGACGTCCCGCCCTGCCCGGCGGCGGGGAACGCGGCGCCGCGCGCTCCGTCCGCAGCGCCGGCCGGGGGCGCACCGTGACCTACGAGTACGAGCATGACGGCGCGGCGATCTACGCCCGCTCGTTCGCGATCATCCGGGGCGAGGCGGCGCTGTCCGGGTTCTCTGCCGACGAGGCCAGGGTGGCGGTGCGGCTGATCCACGCCTGCGGCATGGTCGACGTCGCCCGCGAGATCCGCTTCGGCCACGACTTCGCCCGGGTGGCGCGGGCGGCGCTGCTCGGGGGCGCGCCGGTGCTGTGCGACAGCGAGATGGTGGCGCACGGCATCACCCGCGCCAGGCTGCCGGCCGGCAACGCGGTGCTCTGCACGCTCAACGACCCGCGCACGCGGGGGCTGGCCGCGGGGATCGGCAACACGCGTTCGGCGGCGGCGCTGGACCTGTGGGGCGAGCGGATGGGCGGCGCGGTGGTGGCGATCGGCAACGCGCCCACCGCGCTGTTCCGGCTGCTGGAGCTGGTGGACGCGGGGGCGCCGCGGCCGGCGGCGGTGATCGGCATGGCGGTGGGCTTCGTGGGCGCCGCGGAGTCCAAGGAGGCACTGGCGTCGCACGGCCTGCCCTACGTCATCGTGCGCGGCCGGCGCGGCGGCAGCGCGATGGCGGTCGCCGCCGTCAACGCGCTGGCGAGCGAGGCGGAGTGACGGGCGCGGTTCTGGATGCCCGGGGCAGGACGGCCGGACGTGCGAACGGAGTGTCGGACGGACTGGCCGGGCCCGCCGTCGCGGAGGGCACGCGAGACCCGGGCGAGGCGCTGCCGTCGGTGGTGCGCGTCGGCACGCTGCACACGGTCGGGCTTGGGCCGGGCGACCCGGAGCTGCTGACGCTCAAGGCGGCGCGGGTGCTGTCCGAGGCGGCGGCGGTGGCGTTCTTCTGCAAGCGCGGCCGGGCCGGGCACGCGCGCACCATCGCGGCGCCCCACCTGCGCGCCGGCGTGGAGGAGGAGCGGCTCGACTACCCGTTCACCACCGAGCTGGCGGTGGACGACCCGCGCTACCTCCTGGAGATGGGCGAGTTCTACGAGGCGTGCGCGGCCCGGATCACGCGGCGGCTGTCTGCGGGGCAGGACGTGGCGCTGCTGTGCGAGGGCGATCCGTTCTTCTACGGCTCGGCGATGTACCTGTTCGACCGCCTGCGCGGGCGCTTTCCCGCCGAGGTCGTGCCAGGGGTCACCGGGATGAGCGGCTGCTGGACCCGGGCGATGCTGCCGATGCTGCACGGCGACGACGTGCTGGCGGTGCTGCCCGGCACGCTCGACGCGGCGGCGATGCGGGCGCGGCTGTGCGGCTGCGACGCGGCGGTGATCATGAAGGTCGGGCGCAACCTGCCCAAGATCCGCACGGCGCTGGAACAGGCCGGCATGGCGGCGCGCGCGGTGTTCGTGGAGCGCGGCACCATGGCGGACGAGCGGGTGCGCCCGCTGTGCGACGTGGGCGCGGACGAGCGGGCGCCGTACTTTTCCCTCGTGCTGGTGCCGGGGCGGCAGAGGGCGCGGTGAGGCAGCGCAGGAAAGGAAGGCCAGAGGCTCTGCCTCTGGACTCCGCCAGGACGAGCCGCCCTGGACCGGCACAACGAAGACTCCGCGCCTGTCTTCCCGTGCGCCAGGGTCTGGGGGGCGGCTCGCCCCCCAGCTTTTGCTGCGCTGTCGGTCCCCGGTGACCGGCCACCTCGCGATCGTGGGCCTTGGGCCGGGCGGCCCGGAGCACCGCACCCCGGCGGCGGCGGCGGCGCTGGCGGCGTGCGACGACGTGATCGGCTACGGGCCGTACGTGGCGCGGGTCGTGGCGCGTCCCGGCCAAGTGGTGCATCCGACCGACAACCGCGAGGAACTGGACCGGGCGCGGCACGCCCTGGCGCTGGCGGCGGCGGGGCGGCGGGTGGCGGTCGTGTCCTCGGGCGACGCCGGGGTGTTCGCGATGGCGGCGGCGGTGTTCGAGGCGGCCGAGCACGGCGAGCCGGCGTGGCGGGGGCTGGAGATCGAGGTGGTGCCGGGGATCTCGGCGATGCTGGCGGCGGCGTCGCGGGTGGGGGCGCCGCTCGGGCACGATTTCTGCGCGGTCTCGCTGTCGGACAACCTCAAGCCGTGGCCGCTGGTGCTGCGCCGGCTGCGGGCGGCGGCGGAGGCGGGGTTCGCGATGGCGTTCTACAACCCGGTGTCGCGGGCGCGGCCGTGGCAGCTCGGGGCGGCGTTCGACCTGCTGCGCGAGATGCTGCCGGGGGACGTGCCGGTGATGTTCGTGACCGCGGCGACGCGGGCGGAGGAGCGTGTGGCGCTGGCGCGGCTGGACGCGGCCGACCCGGCGCAGGCCGACATGCGCACGCTGGTGATCGTGGGGTCGACGGAGACGCGAGTCGTGGAGCGGACGGGCGGGGGGGCGTGGGTGTACTCGCCGCGGTCGGCGTCGTGACGGGCGGAGGAAGGCGAGGGCTCTGCCCCATGCCTTGGAAGCGGGGACCCACCAGGGGCAGCGCCCCCAAACCGGCGCACATCGGATCTGGGCCGCCCGGCGTGCCCCTGGCCCTGGGTCGAGGGTCGCCAAGGGGCTTGCCCTCCGGTGGAGTCCGAAGGCCCCGCTTCCGGGCAATGGGCCTCTGGCCTTGCCTGCCGCCTTTATACCGATGGTCCCTGACATCGACCTGTCAGCAAGCAAGGCCGGGCTCTGCCCGGACCCGCCAGCCTGAGGCCTTTGGAAACCCATCTCCTGAAGTCCAGGTTTCCAAAGGCTTGCCTTTGGCGGAGTCCAGAGGCGGAGGCTCTGGCCTTGCTTGCCGGACCGGCCACACCCAGGGGCCGTTGGTCTCAGGCCAGCCCGATCCAGGCCAGCGCCGCCGCGACGTCGGGCACGCCGGGGCTCTCCTGCGGCGGACGGGCCAGCATCAGGACGTCCACGCCCAGGGTGCGGGCCGCGTCGAGCTTGGCGGCGGTGGCGGTGCCGCCGGAGTTCTTGGTGACCAGGGCGCCGATGCGGTGCCGGCGCAGCAGGTCCAGCTCGCCGGCCAGGGTGAACGGGCCGCGGGCGGCGATGATCGTGGCGCCGGGCAGCTCGGCGGCGTCGGGCGGGTCGACGCTGCGCAGGACGTAGCGGTGCGCGGGCGTGTCGCGGAACGGCGACAGCTCCTTGCGGCCGATGGTCAGCAGCACCCGGCGCGGGGCGGGGCCGAGGCGGGCGGCGGCGTCGGCCAGGGTGGCGACCTCGGTCCAGCGGTCGCCTGGCGCGGGGTGCCAGGGAGGGCGGGCGATGCGCAGATGCGCCACGCCGGCCAGGGCGGCGGCGAGCAGGGCGTTGCGGGTAATGGTGGCGGCGTAGGGGTGGGTGGCGTCGACCAGCCCGTCGAAGCGGCCGGCGCGCAAGTATGCGGCAAGTCCCTCCGCGCCGCCGAACCCGCCGGTGCGCAGCGGAAGCGGCGAGGGTGCGGGCGCGCGGGTGACGCCGGCAAGCGACAGCGTGGCGTCGACGCGCGCGTCGCCGGCAAGGGCGCGGGCCAGGGCAGAGCCCTCGGTGGTGCCGCCCAGGATCAGCAGCTTGCGACGGGGCACGGGGGGATCTCGTGATGCGGGAGGCGGGAACGGGCGGAGGCCGCGCGGCGGATGACGGCCGCGCGGCGAACGAGGGATCCGGGCCGGTGCGGGCGGAGCGGGCCGCGCCTGGCGTGTGGCTGACCCTTGTGGGCGTGGGGGAGGACGGCGTCGAGGGGCTGTCGGCGGCGGCGCGGGCGGCCGTTGCCCAGGCGTCGCTGGTGGTGGGCGGGGCGCGGCACCTGGCGCTGGTGGGCGCGCTGGTGCGGGGCGAGGCGATGGCGTGGCCGCAGCCGATGGCGGACGGCTATCCGGCGATCCTGGCGCGACGGGGCGCGGCGGTGGCGGTGCTGGCGTCGGGCGACCCGTTCTGGTTCGGGGTGGGCGGCGCGCTGGCCCGGCTGGTGCCGCGCGGCGAGATGCGCTGCCTGCCGGGCGTCTCGGCGATCAGCCTGGCGTGCGCGCGGCTGGGGTGGAGCGTGCAGGAGGCGGGCGTGGTGTCGCTGTGCGGGCGGCCGGTGGCGACGCTGCGGCCGTGGCTGCGGCCGGGCGCGCGGCTGGTGGTGCTCTCGGCGGGGGCTGACACCCCGCGCGAGGTCGCGGGCGCGCTGGCGGCGCACGGGTTCGCGGCGTCGGTGCTGCACGTGATGGAGGCGCTGGGCGGCGCGCGGGAGCGGGTGCGCAGCGTGGGCGCGCGAGGATTCGCGCTCGACGACGTGGGCGCGCTCAACCTGGTCGCGGTGGACGTCGCGGTGCAGGTCGGCGCGGACGGTCGGGGCGGAGGCGACGTCGAGGGTCGGGAGGTGGGCCGGGAGGCGAGGCAGGCCGGCGGCGGGTGGCCGTCGGACACCTCGATGGTGTCGGGCGGCGCTGACCTGGCGCCGGGGCTGCCGCTGACGCCGGGGCTGCCGGACGCGATGTTCGAGCATGACGGGCAGATCACCAAGAGCGAGATACGTGCGGCGACGCTGGCGGCGCTGGCGCCGCGGCGGGGGGAGACGCTGTGGGACGTGGGCTGCGGCTCGGGTTCGGTGGCGATCGAGTGGATGCTGCGCGACCCGGCGATGCGTGCGGTGGCGGTGGACGTGCGCGCGGATCGGGCGGCGCGGGCGGCGCGCAACGCGGAGGCGCTGGGGGTGCCGGGGCTGGAGGTCAGGGTGGGCGCGGCGCCCGGGGCGCTGCGGGGGCTGGCCAGGCCGGACGCGGTGTTCCTGGGCGGCGGGGCCGCCGGCGAGGGCGTGGTCGAGGCGGCGTGGGCGGCGTTGCCGCCGGGCGGGCGGCTGGTGGCGAACAGCGTCACCGTGGAGACCGACGCCGTGCTGCTGCGGGCGCGGGCGGCGCTGGGCGGCACGATGGTGCGGATCGGCGTGGAGCGACTGGACCGGATCGGGGGAATGCACGGGTTCCGGCCGGCGATGTCGGTGACGCAGCTCGTGGCGGTGAAGCGGTGAGGAGGCCGGCCGGAAAAAGCAGGGCCAGACGCTCTGCCGCCGGGCTCCGCGCAAGGCCGAGCCTCGGGACTCCTTGTCCCAAGTCAAGGGATCAAAGGGCCGCCGGCCCTTTGCGGGTCTGGGCAGGGCCCAGCCTTGCTTGCTGTCTTGCCGCGGGACCGCGGTGAGGGTGGTGGCGGGGGTTGGATGCCGGGCCGCATGCCCCGCCGACGCGCTCGTGGCGGCCGTGCGGGCGGCGGAGCGGCTCGCCGGGCGCACGGCGACGGTGCTGGCGGCGCCGGAGGCCAGGGGTGCGGTGGCGGGCGAGGCGGCACGGGCGCTGGGAGTGGCGCTGGTGCTGGTGTCCGCGGCGGAGATGCGCGCGGTGCAGGGGCGGTGCGTGACGCGCTCGGCGCGGGCGCTGGCGGCGGTGGGCGTGGCGGCGGTGGCGGAAGGGGCGGCGCTGGCGGCGGCGGGGCCGGGCGGCGTGCTGCTGCTGGCGCGGATCGGGGAAGGGTGGGCGACATGCGCGCTGGCAGGGTGAGGCGGTCAGGCAAGGCCGGCGGCCCGATGCTTGAACGTGGGGGCTCCGGACCCCGCCAAGGGCGAGCCCTTGGAACCACCTTGTTGGAGTCCCTCCGGGACCTGGCCAGTGCCGTCCGGGTGTTCCCGGAGCCCAAACACCAGGTTTCCAAAGGCTTGGCCTCTGGCGGGGTCCAGAGGTCAAGCCTTCAAGACATGGGCCTCTGGCCTTGCCTGCTTTCTCCCGGCGCCACGCGATGACCGTGCATTTCATCGGCGCCGGCCCGGGGGCGGCGGACCTGCTGACGCTGCGGGGCCGCGACCTGCTGGCGCGCTGCCCGGTGTGCCTCTACGCGGGGTCGATCGTGCCGCGCGAGATGCTGGGGCATTGCGGCGCGGGAGCGCGGCTGGTGGACACGGCGGCGTTGAGCCTGGACGGGATCGAGGCGGAGTGCGTCGCCGCCGACGCGCTGGGGCAGGACGTGGCGCGTCTGCACTCGGGCGACCTGTCGATCTACAGCGCGGTCGGCGAGCAGGTACGGCGGCTGCGGCTGCGCGGGATCGCGGTGACGATGACGCCGGGGGTGCCGGCGTTCGCCGCCGCCGCGTCGCTGCTGGAACGCGAGCTGACGCTGCCCGAGGTGGCGCAGAGCGTGGTGCTGACGCGCGTGTCGGGCCGGGCGTCGGCGATGCCGGCGGGGGAGTCGCTGGCGGCGTTCGCGCGGACCGGGGCGACGCTGGCGGTGCACCTGGCGGTGCACGCGGTGCCGCGGATCGTGGCGGAGCTGGTGCCGGTGCTGGGGGAGGACTGCCCGGTGGCGGTGGTGGAGAGGGCGAGCTGGGCGGACGAGCGGGTGGTCCGTGGCGTGCTGGGCGACATCGCGGCGAAGGTGGCGGCGGCGGGGATGGAGCGCACGGCGCTGGTGATCGTGGGGCGGGTGCTCAGTGGCGAGCTGGCGCGGGAGAGCGCGCTGTACGACCCGGACTACCAGCGGCGGTTCCGGCCGGGAGGGCCGGCGTGAGGCGCGTGCGAGGAGGACGGCCGGGGCTGCCCGCCTCAGCCGGTGCTCGCCAGCAGGTGGCCCTCGCGGTCGAACACGGCGACGTCGGCCCGGGTGCCGGGGCCGAGCACCCCGGCGGCGACGCGGGTGGCGGCGCGGGCGACGGCCTCGCCGAGGGGCCGTTCGGCCTCGGCGGCGTGGCTGAAGGCCTCCAGCACCGTGTTGGACGCGGCGATGCGGCCGGCGAGCGCGTCGGGGCCGCCCTCGGCGCGGCACAGGGCGGCCAGGGCGTCGAGGTCGGCGGGGCCGCGCCGGGAGTGCAGGTCGAGGCGGCCCTGAGCAAGCTTGGTCATCTTGGCGACGCCGCCGGCGACGGTGACGCGCGGCACGGGATGGGCGCGCAGGTACTTGAGCAGGCCGCCCGCGAAGTCGCCCATGTCGATCAGCGCCCGCTCCGGCAGGGCGTGGAGGCGGGCGACGGCGGCCTCGGAGGTGCTGCCGGTGGCGCCGGCCAGGTGGTGCAGGCCGGCGGCGCGGGCCACGTCGACGCCGCGGTGGATGGAGTGGATCCACGACGCGCAGGAGTACGGCACCACGATGCCGGTGGTGCCCAGCACCGACAGGCCGCCCAGGATGCCGAGCCGGGCGTTCATCGTCCCCAGCGCGATCCGCGCGCCGCCGGGGATGGCGACCTCGACATCGAGGTCGGGTGCCTCGGCGACCTCGGACAGGGCGGCGAGGATCATGGCGCGGGGGCCAGGGTTGATCGCCGGCTCGCCGGGCGGCAGCGGCAGGCCGGGCAGGGTCACGGTGCCGACGCCCTCGCCGGCGAGGAAGCGCAGGCCGGCGCCGGCGGCGCGCGGGCGGAGCGTGACGCGGACCAGGGCGCCGTGGGTGACGTCGGGGTCGTCGCCGGCGTCCTTGACCACGCCCACGGTGGCGCTGCCGGGTGCGAGCGCGGCCTCGGCGAGGGCGAAGGCGGCACGGGCCGCGCCGCCGGGCAGGGGAATGTCCACCGGGTCGGGAAACGCGCCGGTGCGCAGGGCGGCGAACGCGGCCTTGGCGGCCGCCGCCGCGCAGGCGCCGGTGGTCCAGCCGCGTCGGAGGGTGCCCTGTGCCACACCTGGCGATATGGACCCGCGCGGGTCCGCGGCAAAGTGCGGTGCGTACGGCCAGGGCAGCAAGCAAGGCCGGGCTCTGCCCGGACCCGCCAAAGGCCAGGGGCCTTTGGAAACCCATCTCTCAAGTATGGGATTCCAAAGGCGAGCCTTTGGCGGAGTCCAGAGGCAGAGCCTCTAGCCTTCCTTGCTTCGAGGGCAGCGTCATGACCCCGGCGCTGATCGTGGCCGCGCCGCGCTCGGGGTCGGGCAAGACCACGGTGACGCTGGCGATCGTGGCGGCACTGCGCCGGCGCGGGCTGGCGGTGCGGGTGGCGAAGTCGGGGCCGGACTACATCGACCCGGCGTTCCACGAGCGCGCCTCCGGGGCGGCCTGCGTCAACCTGGACACCTGGGCGATGCCGCCCTCGCTGCTGGGTGCGCTGCTGGACGACGCGGCGGGGGCGGAGCTGCTGGTGATCGAGGCGTCGATGGGGTTGTTCGACGGCGCGGGCGGGGTTGCGGGGCGCTCCGGGGCGGCGGCGGACCTGGCGGCGCGGTTCGGGCTGCCGGTGCTGCTGGTGCTGGACGTGTCGGGGCAGTCGCAGTCGGCGGGCGCGGTGGCGCGCGGGTTCGCGCTCCACGACCCGGCGGTGCGGGTGGCGGGTGCGGTACTGAACCGGGTGGGCAGCGCGCGCCACCTGGCGGGGGCGGGCGCGGCGGTGGCGGCGGCGGGGGTGGCGGTGCTGGGCTCGCTGCCGCGCGACCCTGGGGTGGGGCTGCCGGAGCGCCACCTCGGGCTGGTGCAGGCGAGCGAGCAGGACGGGCTGGACGCGAAGCTGGCGCGGCTGGCGGATCTGGCGGAGGCGCGGTTCGACCTCGCGGCGATCCTGGCGATGGCGCGGCGGCCGGAGACCGGCGCCGGGGCAGAGGTGGCGGCGGGCGCGGCGGGCGGCACGGAGGTGCATCGGCTGCTGCTGCCGCCGGATCTGCTGCCGCCGGATCTGCCGCCGCCGGATCTGCCGCCGCCAGGTCTGCTGCCGCCGCCGGGGCAGCGGGTCGCGCTGGCGTGGGACGCGGCGTTCAGCTTCGCCTACCCGCACATGCTGGCAGGGTGGCGGGCGGCGGGCGCCGAGGTGGTGCGGTTCTCGCCGCTGGCGGACGAGGCGCCGCCGGAAGGGTGCGACTGCTGCTGGCTGCCGGGCGGGTACCCGGAGCTTCATGCGGGGGCGCTGGCGGCGGCGGCGCGGTTCCGCGCGGGGCTGGCGCGGTTCGCGCGGACGCGGCCAGTGCACGGCGAGTGCGGCGGCTACATGGTGCTGGGGCAGGGGCTGGTGGACGCGACGGGCGAGCGGCACGCGATGGCGGGGCTGCTCGCCCATGACAGCTCGTATGCGACGCGGCGGATGCATCTGGGCTACCGCGAGGCGACGCTGCTGACGGACGGGCCGATCGGACGGGCGGGGCAGGTGCTGCGCGGGCACGAGTTCCACTACGCCACGTCGAGCGGCGAGGACGACGCCAGGCTGGCGACGCTGGCCGACGCGGACGGGGCGGCGCTGGGCGGCGCGGGCGGGCGGCGCGGGCTGGTGAGCGGCACGTACTTCCACGCGATCGCGCTGCAGGAGGGATGAGGATGCGCGATGGGACCGAACCGGCGCCGCCGGCGAGCCTGGCGGCGCTTCGGGCGCTGTGCCTGCACCTGCCGGCGGGAGACGCATCGGCGGAGGCGGCGTGCCTGGCGCGGCAGGCGAGCCTGACCAAGCCGCCCAGGAGCCTGGGGCGGCTGGAGGCGCTGGCGGGGTGGCTGGCGCGCTGGCAGGGCCGGGCGATGCCGCGCCTGGACCAGGTCGACGTGGTGGTGTTCGCGGGCAACCACGGCGTCGTGGCGCACGGGGTCTCGCCCTACCCGGCGGCGGTGACGGCGGCGATGGTGGGCAACTTCGCGGCCGGCGGGGCGGCGATCAACCAGCTCGCGCGGGCGGCGGGGGCGCGGCTCGCGGTGCACGCCCTGACACTCGACCGGCCGTGCGGCGACATCACGCGCGAGCGCGCGCTGGACGAGGCGGAGTTCCTCGACGCGGTGGCGACGGGCTGGCAGGCGGTGCCGGCGGGGTGCGACCTGCTATGCCTGGGGGAGATGGGGATCGGCAACACCACGGCGGCGGCGGCCCTGTGCGCGGGGCTGCTCGGCGGCGCGGCGACGGCATGGGTGGGGCGCGGCACCGGCGTCGACGATTCCGGCCTGGCGCGCAAGGCCGCGGCGGTGGCGGCGGCGGTGACGCGGCACCGCGGCGAACACGGCGCCGGTGCGGCGGGCGACGGTGCGGCGGGTGATGGCGCGGTGGGCGACGCGAGGTCTGCGGTCGCGCGCCAGAGTGATGCGGGCGCCAGCGTGGCGGATGGCGAAGCGCTGGACGCGGCAGCTTCGCTCGGCGGGCGAGAGCTGGCGGCGATCCTGGGGGCGGCGCTGGCAGCGCGGCATCGCGGCGTACCGGTGCTGCTCGACGGTTTCGTGTGCACGGCGGCAGCGGCGCCGCTGGCGCGGATGGCGGCGGGGGGACTGGACCACGCGATGCTGGCGCACGTGTCGGCGGAGGCGGGCCACCGCGCGCTGGCGGCGGCCCTGGGGATGGCGCCGCTGCTCGACCTGGGGCTGCGGCTGGGCGAAGGATCAGGCGCGGCGCTGGCAGTGCCGCTGCTGCGCGCGGCGCTGGCCTGCCACGCGGGGATGGCCACCTTCGCCGAGGCGGGCGTGCCGGAACGGGACAGCGACGCGGCGGCCAGCGGGGCGGCCGACGGGGCAGATGTCGGGACAGGCAGCGGGGAGCGCGGCGGACCGTGACGCCGCAGCTTCGCGGGGTGCCGCGCCGGCTCGCGGCGCACCTTGCGGAAGCGATGGTGCTGCTGACACGCGTTCCCGTGCCATGGCAGTTCGCGTCATCGCCGGGGCGGGCGGTGTGGGCCTACCCGGTGGTGGGCACCCTGGTCGGGGCGGTGGCGGGCGCGGTGGCGGCGCTGGGCGTCCGGCTCGGGCTGGGGGCGGCGCTGTCGGCCGGGTGGGCGCTGTCGGCGTCGCTGCTGCTGACCGGGGCGCTGCACGAGGACGGGCTGGCAGACACCGCGGACGGGATCGGCGGCGGGCGCACGCCGGAACGCCGCCTCGCCATCATGCGCGACAGCCGGATCGGCAGCTTCGGGGCGCTGGCGCTGGTGGTGTCGGTGGGACTGCGCTGGTCGGCACTGGCGACGATCGCAGGGCATGGAGGCGGGACGCGACTGGTGGCGGCGGCGGCGGCGGCGGGCGCACTGGCGCGGTGCGCGATGCTGCTGCCGATGCGGTTGCCCCCGGCGCGCGCAGACGGAATGGCGGCGGCGCTGGGCCGGGTGTCGGGACGCGCCGTGCTGGCGGGCTGGGCGTGCGGCGCGGCGCTGGCGCTGGCGCTGCTGCCGGCGGGCCGGGCCGGGGTGGCGCTGCTGCTGGCGGCCGGCGCGAGCGTGCTGCTGTCGCGCGTCGGGCGCCGAATGCTGGGCGGGCGCACCGGAGACCTGCTGGGCGCGGCGGAGCAGGTGGCGGAGTGCGCGGTGCTGACGCTGCTCGCGCGCTAGGGCCGCCGACGGGCCTGCGCGCCACGGCCGCAGCGCCCTGCCGTGCCAGGCGCCTCATGCCCGACACGAGGCCCGGCCGATCGGGTGGCGTCCGGGCCTCGGACCAACTGCATCGAACGTGGCCTCTCAAGCAAGGCTGGGCTCTGCCCAGACCCGCCAAAGGCAAGCCTTTGGAAACCATTGACTTAAGTAATGGATTCCAAAGGCTTGCCTTTGGCGGAGTTTGAGGCAGAGCCTCAACCTTGCTTTCTGTGCTTGGCGCATCGCCTGCGGCAACCTGGAGCAAGAAGCCGAGAGCTACTCCGGTGCGGGACCGTCCAGGGTCAAACGCCCGGTGCCGGGGCAGAAGGTCCGGCGAGGTCGCCGGAACTGGACCGGATCGTCTGCGGCCGGGGCGCGAACACTGCGACTGAGCCGAGCGGAGGCGCAGGGGTCGAAAGATCCACCGGCGCCGCCCCGGCCAGGGCGGCCAGTACGCGCAGCGGGCCGCCATGCGACACCACGACGTGGCGGCCCCGGGGCGGTAACGATCGATAGGCCGCGCTCACCCGCACGATCAGCGCCGCGCCGCTCTCGCCGCCTGGCGGGGCAAAGCCGGACAGGTCGGCGGCCCAGCGGTCCAGCAGTGCACGCGGCACCTCGTCCCAGGCCAGGCCTTCCCAGTCGCCGAAGTCAAGCTCGAGCAGGCGCGGGTCCGTGATCACGGCGCCGCCGCATGCGACGGCAATGGCGTCGGCCAGGAGCCGGCAACGCAGCGACGGGCTGGTGATGATCGTGTCGGGACGAAAATCGCCCAAGCGGTCGAGCACGGCGGCGATGTCTTGGGCAGAGGCGACGCGCAGCGGCAGGTCGAGCCGACCATAGCAGATGCCGGGCGCGACCTGCGCCGGCGTGTGGCGGACCAGGGCGAGGGTTAGGGCGCTGCCCCCGACGGGATCGTCTCTGCCGCGACGATCTCCCTGGCACGGGGCCGGGGGCAGCGCCAGCGCGCCACGAGCCGGGCGCGCGTCTCGGACGGCCCGGATCGTGTCACCACGGACACGACCCACGCCGGATCAGGGTCGTTCGAACGAGATGGTGATCCTCGGCTCCGATGTCACCGCCGCGTCGGCCGGCGTCGTGCCGCGGATCGCGAGCCAGGGGCGCTCGGCGTTGTGCGGCTCCATCTCGCCGACGAACAGATCGCGGGAGGCGTCCTCGCCCGCCTGGCGCGCGGTCGAGGCCACCTGGAAGTCGTTCATATCCGAGCCCCCGCCGTATCCACGAATTCTTAGCCGTTCGCACCGTGGAGCCTGGCATGGGCCGAAGGCAACAACAATCGTCAGACGTACCAGGAATGCGCAGGACCACGACGCCGCGCCGCAAGACATGCCGCCGTTGGCACAGCAACTGAGGTCCGGAACGACGCACGAGGAGGCCGCCCGTGCAGTGCAGGCGCATCGCCACGGGCCATGTTGCACCTGCGAACAAGGGCGAAGGCGTTCGCGCAGGCGGGGCAGGAAGCCTGCTTCTGCCGTAAGAACGGCGTTACTGTGCGTCTGTGCGGGTGGCGGCGCGACGATACTCCCTGCCGGCCACAGGCTGTGGCGTTGCCATGCCGGCAGGATGTCGCGGCAGGCGGTGCGCCAGGCACAGGAAGCAGGCAAGGTTGAGGCTCTGCCTCAAGCTCCGCCAAAGGCGAGCCTTTGGAATCCACTTGTTTGAGGGAAAGGTTTCCAGAGGTCCCTGGCCTTTGGCGGAGCCGGGCGTCGCTGCCGAAGATTCCGACGATTCGCTTGGATCGCTGGAATGGCAGCGGAGGGAGAGCCCGGCCCTGCTTGCTTCCCTGCTGCCTTGCCGCAGGCGAGATGCAGATTGACCCGCTCCCCGGTGCCGACCCCCGTTGCGCCGGCCATCCGAACCGCGATGATGGCGCGGCGGTTCCGGACCGTGGATCCTGCGGGCGGAGATGCTGCACATGACGGAGTGTCGGGGATGACCACGGGGCAGCGCCTCGCACGGACGGCGTGCGCCGCTCGCCGCGCCGCGCCGGGACGCTGAGGCCTGCGATGTCGGCGCGCCACCCCATCATCTCCGTCACCGGGTCCTCAGGCGCCGGCACCACCTCGGTGCGCAACACCTTCGAGCGCATCTTCTCGCGCGAGCGGATCGACGCCGTCTACATCGAGGGCGACGCGTTCCACCGCCACGACCGCGAGGCCATGGCGCGCCTGACCGTGGAGGAGACCGCGCGTGGCAACCAGAATTTCAGCCATTTCGGGCCGGGCACCAACCTGCTGGCGGAGCTGGACGCCCTGTTCGCCGCCTACGCGCAGGGCGGGGGAGGGCAGACGCGGCACTACGTCCACGACGCCGAGGAGGCCACGCGGCTGGGGGCTGCGCCGGGCACCTTCACCGCGTGGGAGGCGCTGCCGCAGCCCACCGACATGATGCTCTACGAGGGGCTGCACGGCGCGGTGGAGGTGGACGGGATGGACCTCGGCCGCCACGCCGACCTGCGCATCGGCGTGGTGCCGGTGATCAACCTGGAGTGGATCCAGAAGATCCACCGCGACCGCTCGGCGCGCAACTACACCACCGAGGCGGTGATGGACACGATCCTGCGGCGGATGCCCGACTACGTGCGATACATCTGCCCGCAGTTCAGCAGGACGGACATCAACTTCCAGCGCGTGCCGACGGTGGACACCTCGGACCCGTTCATCGCCGGGTGGATTCCGACCGCGGACGAGTCGATCGTGGTGATCCGTTTCCGCACCCCGAAGGGGATCGACTTCCCCTACCTGCTGAGCATGCTGCACGGCTCGTTCATGTCGCGGGCGAACTCGATCTGCATCCCCGGCAACAAGCTCGATCTCGCGATGCAGCTCATCCTCACGCCGATCATCCTCCAGCTCATGGAGCGTCGAAGGAAGGCAGGGTAGCAGGCCAGGCCGGGTTCTGCCCGGACCCGCCAAAGACCCGTTCCTTCCAGCATGGAGCCTTCGGAAACTTCTTTCCTCAAAGACGGATTCCAAAGGCTTGCCTCTGGCGGAGTTTGAGGCAGAGCCTCAACCTTGCCTGCTTCCTGTGCCTGCCGCCCGTTGCCCTGCCGCCGCCGGAGGACCCGTGCCATGCCCCGACCCGTGATCATCGCGCCCTCGATCCTGTCCGCGGATTTCTCGCGGATCGCGGAGGAGATGCGCGACGTGGAGGCGGCGGGGGCGGACTGGGTCCATCTGGACGTGATGGACGGGCATTTCGTGCCCAACATCACCTTCGGGCCGCCGGTGGTCGCGGCGCTGCGGCCGCACGGCACGCGGGTGTTCGACACCCACCTGATGATCGAGCCGGCCGAGCCGTTCCTGGAGGCGTTCGCCAAGGCAGGCTCGGACATCATCACGGTGCACGCGGAGGCGGGGCCGCACCTCGACCGATCGCTGGCGCGGATCCGCAGCCTGGGGAAGAAGGCGGGGGTGGCGATCTGTCCGGCGACGCCCGTGGAGGCGATCGAGTGGGTGATCGACAAGGCGGACCTGGTGCTGGTGATGACGGTGAACCCGGGGTTCGGCGGGCAGTCGTTCATCGCGGCGATGGTGGACAAGGTGCGCCGGGTGCGTGCCCTGATCGGCGGGCGGCCGATCCACCTGGAGGTGGACGGCGGCATCGCGGCCGACACCGCGCCGCTGGTGGTGGAGGCGGGGGCGGACGTGCTGGTGGCGGGCTCGGCGGTGTTCCGCGGCGGGCGGGACAGCTACGCCGGCAACATCGACGCGATCCGCTCGGCCTGTGGAGGCGCGCGTCGTCCCTGACTCGGCCGCGCGTCCCGAGCGGCGATCCTGGTCCGGCCAGGCGCTCCGCCCGGCCGGAGCGGTGGTCTGCCTCAGCGATCCGGCGTGGCTGGACGGGGGCGTCCCCCGCCCGGCTTGCCGGCCCGCTCAGTGCAGGCCGTAGACGCCGATGCAGCCATTGACGCAGGCGGCGTCGGCGGGGTTGGGCGGCAGCGGCACGAACACGTGGTTGTTGAGCGGGTCGGACGCGACGGAATGCGCGCCCTTGCCGGTCGGCACGTTGCCCACGAAGGCGTTGGTGCGCGCGTCGATCACGCCCAGCACCGAGCCGCCGGGGTTGTCGCGCGCCGCCAGGTAGTAGGTCTGGTTGGCCGGGTCGTAGGAGACCTGGTCCGAGCCGCTGACCTGCGGGATCGTCGCGGTGACGGCGCCGCTGAAGTCGTCGATCACCTGGGTGGCGAGCGGGGTGACGGCGGCGGTGTTCGCCAGGGCGCAGCCCAGCAGCAGGTTGCGGCGCGGGCCGAGGGCCAGTCCGGCGCCCTGGCAGTTGCTGGTGGGGAACGTCGTCACGACCTTGGCGCTGACCGGGTCGATTACCGCGATGCCGCCCTTGGTCTGGTCGGCGCCGAGCTGCGGCAGGCTGACGTAGAACAGGCCGTTGGCCGGGTTGTACACCAGGCCCTCGACGCCGTTCAGGGCGGTGTCGAAGGTGATCCTCGCCAGCACGCGCTCCTGCCCGGGCCGGGTGGAGATCAGGGTGACGAAGGGCGGGGTGTCGGCGTTGTTGGACGCGATCAGGATGTGGTCGCGCGGGTCGTAGGTGATGCCGTCGACGCGCGCGGTGCCGCCGGTGGAGACCGATTTGATCACCCGCAGCCTGAACAGGTCGATGATCTTGATCGTGCTGTCGCCGTCGCTGGCCCAGAGCCGCCCGAACTCGGCCGAGGCCACGGCATTGGGCCCGGAGGTCTCGAGGTTGCTCTGCGCGCCGGCGAACTGCCCGACGGCGGCGTTGCCGGTGATGCGGACCAGGAAGCGGTTGTGCAGGGCGTCGATGACGTCGACGCCCGCGTTCGACCGGTCCGTGATGTAGTAGAGCTGCAGCAGGGGGTCGAGGAAGCCGAAATCGACGGCTTTCAGCGGCATGTTCGGCACCGCGATGGTGGCCAGGCGCGTGTAGCCGCCGGTCTGGGACGCCGCCGCGGGAGGCGCGGCGCTCTGGGCCCTGGCGGGCAGCGTGCCCAGCGCCATCGCCGCGAACGGCATCGCCAACCGTAGCCAGTTCCTGCTTCGACGCATCCTGCGGTCTCCCTGTTGATGGCCGCGGCATGGCGCGACCGTGCGCCTTTGGTGAGCGCGTTGTCGCCAGCACGGAGGCGGTGCTCCATAAGTGCTGGCCTACCGTATTCCCGCTCCCGGGAAGAGGCCAGCCCCTGCGCTTCTGAGGTGGTCAGCCTGCCCTGGTCCGTCCGCAGGCGGTGCGACAAGCACGGCAGGCAAGGTGAGGCTCCGCCTCAAACTCCGCCAAAGGCAAGCCTTTGGAATCCACTCTTAGGAAAAGGGTTTCCAAACGCCTCATGCTTGAGGAGGGGCCTTGGGCTGGTCCGGGCAGAGTCCGGCCCTGCTTCCTGGCAGGCCGATGCCCCGGGGAGCCGCTGGTGCTGCTGAGCATGTTCAACGAGCAGAAAAGCCCGCAACGATCGCGGCGCGGCCCAGCCAGGACTTCGACATGCCAGAGGCAAACCTGACCAGGTTCGCACCCAGCCCACGGCCGCCTCGAACTCAGGGCTTTACTTCATGTCGTTCTCGCACGCGCCGACCGACGGCGGGCCGGCTGCCGCGAGGCCGCCCGCTTGGAGACGCGCTATCCGTGACGGCCGTAGACTCCGATGCAGCCGTTCAGGCAGGCCGGGTCGGCCGGGTTCGCGGGCAGCGGCACGAAGACGTGGTTGTTGTAAGGATCGGCGGCGACGGAGTGCGAGCCCTTGCCGGTGGGCACGCTGCCCAGGAAGGCGTTGGTGCGCGCGTCGATCACGCCGAGCACCGCCCCGCCCGTGTTGCCGCGCGCCCCGAGATAGTAGGTCTGGTTGCCCGGATCGTACCAGACCTCGTCCGAGCCCCCGACCTGGGGGATTGTCGCGATCACGCTGCCGCTGAAGTCATCGATCACCTGGGTCGGCAGCGCGGTTGCAGCCGCATCGTTCGTCGACGCGCAGCCGAGCAGCAGGTTCCGCCTCGGGCCGAGAGCAATGCCCTCGCCCTGGCAGTTGCTGGTGGGGAAGGTCGTGACCACCGTCGCGGTGCGCGGGTCGATGACGGCCACCTCGCCCTTGGTCTCGTCGTCGCCGACCTGCGGGATGTTCACGTAGAACAGCCCGTTGCGCGGGTTGTAGACCGACCCCTGGATGCCGTTTGTGGCAGTCTGGAAGGTGATCTTCGCCACCACGTGCTCGTGGCCGGGCCGGGTCGAGATCAGCGACACGAAGGGCGGCGAGTCGGTGTCGTTGCATATCAGCATGGTATGGGTGCGGGAGTCGTAGGACATCTCGTTCGCACGGCCGGTGCCCCCGGTGCTGATCGACTTGACCGCGCTCAAGGTGAACAGGTCGATGACCTTGACCGTGCTGTCGCCGTTGCCGGCCCAGAGCCGCCCGAACTCCGCGGGACTGACGCCGTCCGGTCCGGAGTTGCCGTTGCTGGCGAGCTGGCCGGAGAACTGGCCCACCGTGGCGTTGCCGGTGATGCGGGTCAGGAAACGGCTGGTTCTGGTGTCGAACACGTCGATGCCGGCGTTCGAACGATCCGAGACATAGAGAAGGCGCAGGACCGGATCGACGAAGCTGATGTCGTAGGTCAGCAGCGGCTTGCCCGGGATGGCGATCGTGGTCAGCCGTTCGTAGCCGCCGGTCGGCGCCGTCGAGGCGGTCTGCGCCCTGGCGGGCATGGCGCCGAAGGCCAGCGCGGCGAACGGCATCGCGAAACGCAGCCAATGCTTGCGTGAGCGCATCCTGCAACCTCCCTGTTCTCCGCGGCGCGTCTGCGCGCGGTCGCGGGCCTTCACGACCCGTCTTGCCGTCAAATGAACGCTTGGCCATCTGCCCCGCAACGTCTAGCGGTAACAACATACCAGAACGCGGCAGGGGATCACGATCCCGCGAGGACGTGGACAGGAGTTCCGCGCCTGCAGGGGTGCAATGCCTGGCCGGAACTCGCCCGCAGGCCCGCGGTGCGGACGCACGCCGTCGCAGCGGGCGAGAGGGCTCGTTCCCGTGAGACGACCCGGTCCGGCGCAGCGGCAGGGCTCGGGGCACGATGGGCACGCATCCTTGTCACGTCTCCGGCGACCCGTTCCTGGCCCGGTTCAGGCGCCGGCCCAGCCGCCCAGAAGCCGAACCGTCCAGCATGCGGCGGCCAGGAACGGCCCGAACGGCAGCGCGGTCGTGCGCCCCACGGCCCGGCCGCGCAGCCGCATCGCCGCTGCGGCGCCGAGCCCGCCCAGCGCGGCCAGCAGCAGCAGGTCCGGCAGCGCCGCCCAGCCGAGCCAGGCGCCGCACGCCGCCAGCAGCTTCGCGTCGCCTGCGCCCATGCCCTCGCGGCCGCGCAGGGCGCGGTAGCCGAGCGCCACGGCGCGCAGCAGGCCGTAGCCGAGCGCCGCGCCGAGCGCGTGGTCGCGCAGCGCCCAGGGCTCCAGCCACCCGCACGCCGCGAGCCCGGCCAGCAGCAGCGGCAGGGTCAGCACGTCGGGCAGCAGGAAGTGCCCCGCGTCGATCCAGGCGAGCGCCAGCAGCGTCCAGCCCAGCGCGCAGTCCGCCCACAGCCAGGCCGGGTCGACCGCAGTCGAGGCGGCTCCGGGTCCGTGCGGAAGCGCCCTGGCCAGCACAGCCGAGGCGGCCACGAGCAGCGCCGCCGCCTCCACCGCCGGGTGGAACGCCGGGATCGCGGCGCCGCAGGCCCGGCACCGGCCGCGCAGGGCCAGGTAGCTCAGCAGCGGCACCAGCTCGACGGGCGAGAGACGGTGGCCGCACGCCTCGCACTCGGAGCGCGCCATCGCCACCGGGGCGCCGCGCGGCAGGCGCCGGATCAGCACCCCGGCGAAGCTGCCGATCACCGGCGCGAACAGCAGCGGCAGCAGCCAGGGCGGCATCGGCGATCCTTCCGCGGGTCCGGACGGCCCGGCTCGCTTCCCCTTGCCTGACACCCCGCCGCGGACGCAATGCTACGCAGTGCCGCCGAGGCGCGCGGCGGGGCTGCACGGGCGATCCGCACCGCCCGCAAGCGCGTATAAGGCGGGCCACGCATCGGGGACCGGGCGCCGGAGGTGGCGCCGGTTTCCCCGGGTGCGTGCCGGGGGAGACCAGGACATGGCGGACGGAGGACAGGTCGGGTTCGCGCGCGAGGCCGGACCCGGACTCGACGACAGGCTGGAGCGGCTGGCGGCGCTGCTGGTGGAGATGGGGCAGTGCGACGCGCGCACCGTGGAGCGCGGCCGGCGGGTGGCGGCGGAGAGCGACGGCCGGCTCGACCAGGTGCTGCTGCAGCTCGGGCTGGTGAACGAGCGGGAGATGGCGGAGGCGTACGCAGCGCTGCTGGCGCTGCCGCTGGCCACCGCGGCGGACTACGCGGAGACGGTGCCGCTGCATCCGGAGCGGCTGCAGCCGCGGTTCCTGCGCGCGGCGCGGGCGCTGCCGGTGAGCGAGGCGGACGGCGTGCTGGCTGTCGCGGCCGCCGACCCGCTCGACCCGTTCGCGGCCTCGGCGATCGCGGCGGCGACCGGGCGGCGGGTGTCGCTGATGGTCGGCGTGCCGATCGAGCTGGAGGCGGCGTTCGACCGGATCTACCCGTCGGGCGAGGCGGCGGCGGACGGGCACGATCCGGACGGTGCGCCGCTGGAGGAGGATGCGGAGCGGCTGCGCGACCTGGCCAGCGAGGCGCCGGTGATCCGGCTGGTGAACCAGATCATCTCGCGGGCCGTGGAGACGCAGGCCAGCGACATCCACATCGAGCCGTTCGAGGACCGCCTGCGGGTGCGCTACCGCTACGACGGCACGCTGCACGAGGCGGATAGCCCGCCGGCGCGGCTGGTGGCGGCGATCACCTCGCGCATCAAGATCATGGCGCGGCTCGACATCGCCGAGCGCAGGCTTCCGCAGGACGGGCGCATCAAGCTCGCGGTGCGCGGGCAGGAGATCGATTTCCGCGTGTCCACGATCCCGTCGCTGCACGGCGAGACGGTGGTGCTGCGCGTGCTCGACCGCTCGGCGGTGGCGTTCGACTACGCCAAGCTCGGGCTGCCGGCGCCGGTGATCGCGCGTCTGGGCAAGTCGCTGGAGCTGCCGAACGGCATCGTGCTGGTGACCGGGCCGACGGGGTCGGGCAAGACCACGACGCTGTACACCGGGCTGCTGTCGCTGAACTCGGTGAGCCGCAAGGTGGTCACGGTCGAGGACCCGATCGAGTTCCAGCTCGCGGGCATCAACCAGATCCAGGTCAAGCCGCAGATCGGCCTGAACTTCGCCACCCTGCTGCGCTCGATCCTGCGGCAGGACCCCGACGTCATCATGGTGGGCGAGATCCGCGACGTGGAGACCGCGCAGATCGCGGTGCAGGCGGCGCTGACCGGCCATCTCGTGCTGTCGACGGTGCACACCAACTCGGCGGCGTCCACGATCACCCGTCTGCGCGACATGGGGCTGGAGGACTACCTGATGGCCGCGGTGCTGCGCGGCATCCTGGCGCAGCGCCTGGTGCGGCGGCTGTGCATGGCGTGCCGGCGCGCGGCGGAGGCGCCGCCGGAGCTGGTGGCGCGGTTCGGGCTGGAGCGGCGGGCGGCGGAGCGGGCCGAGGCTTTGGGCGAGCCGGCGCCGGCGCGGATCGCGCTGTGGCATCCGGTGGGGTGCGCGGCGTGCCGCAACACCGGGTATCGCGGGCGGCTGGCGATCGCGGAGTTCCTGGAGCCGGACGAGCAGGTGGAGCGGCTGATCTTCGCGCGGGTGGACCACGCGGAGATCGAGCGGGCTGCGGTCGCTGCGGGGATGGTGACGATGTTCCAGGCGGGGATGGACGCGGCGCTGGACGGGACGACGACGGTGGAGGACGTGGTGCGAAGCATCCGGGCGGACGGGTGAACCCGCAGCAAGCAAGACCAGGGCTCTGCCCTGGACCCGCTGGTGGCGGCGCCACCAGGCCGGCACACGTAAGGAAGCACTTGCCTTCAATTGCGCCGGTCCAGGGGCGGCTCGCCCCTGGCGGGTCTGGGCAGCGCCCAGCCTTGCTTGCTTCGGTTCCCTGATGCCCTCGTTCCGCTACACCGCGATCCTGCCCACAGGCGAGTTGTCGCGCGGCGTGATGGAGGCTGCCGACGAGGCTGCCGTGGTGCGCTCGCTGCAGAAGGCGGGCAGCCTGCCGGTGCGGACCGACCCGGCGGCGGGCGGGTTCCTGGCCGAGCTGATGGCGATGGAGTTCGGCGCCAGGCGGGGCCTGCGCAAGCAGGAGGTGTCGGACCTGACGCGCGAGCTGTCGATCATGCTGGCGGCGGGGCAGGACCTGGACCGGGCGCTGCGCTTCCTGGGCGACACGGCGCCGAACGCGCGGGTGAGGGGCGTGGCGGAGCGGCTGCGCCAATCGGTGCGCGACGGGGCCTCGCTGGCGGCGGCGCTGGGCGAGCACCCGGCGAGCTTCCCCAGGCTGTATGTCGGGCTGGTGCGGGCGGCGGAGGCGGGGAGCACGCTGGCGCCGACGCTGGACCGGCTGGCGACGCTGCTGGAGCGCGAGCGGAGCCTCGCGTCGACGATCACCTCGGCGCTGATCTACCCGGCGCTGCTGCTGGTGGCCGCGGTGGGCTCGATCGGGCTGCTGCTGGTCGAGGTGCTGCCGCAGTTCGTGCCGCTGTTCGAGCAGAACGGGGTCGCGCTGCCGCGGCCGACGCAGATCCTGATCGCCACCGGGGACCTTGCGCAGTCGTACGGGCTGTACGCGCTGGTGGCGCTGGGGCTGGCGGGGCTGGCGGGGCGTCAGGCGCTGCGCCGGCCGGCGACGCGGCTGGTGGCGGACAGGCTGCTGCTGCGCATCCCGGTGGTGGGCACGCTGGCGCGCGAGGTGATGGCGGCGCGGTTCACCCGCACGCTCGGCACGCTGGTGCTGAACGGGGTGCCGCTGATCGCGGCGCTGGGCATCGTGCGCGACACGATCGGCAACCTCGCGGGCGTGGGCGCGGTGGACGCGGCGGCGATCAGCGCCAAGGGCGGCGCCGGCCTGGCCAAGCCGCTGGCGCAGAGCGGGCTGTTCCCGGTGCGCACGATCTACCTGCTGGGGCTCGGCGAGGAGACGGCGCAGTTGGGCGCGATGGCGCTGCGGGCTGCGGAGATCCACGAGGAGAAGACGCGCGTGGGGGTGCAGCGGCTGGTGGCGCTGCTGGTGCCGGCGATCACGGTGGTGATGGGGGCGGCGATCGCGGGCATCGTGGCGTCGCTGCTGCTGGCGATGCTGAGCCTCAACGACCTTGCACAGTGAGGAAGCAAGCAAGGCCAGGGCCCTGCCCTGGCCTCTCTTTCGTCCGCGGGCAGGCCGGCTTCACCCTGATCGAGATGGTGGTGGCGCTGGTGGTGCTGGCGTTCGCGCTGTCGATCGTGGCGTCGCGCGGGCCGATGCGCAGCCGCACGCTGGAGGCGCGGCTGGCGGCGTCGCAGATGGCCGAGCAGCTCCGGCTGGCGCGCGCGCAGGCGATCGCGACCGACCGCCCGGTGTCGTTCGTGCTCGACCTGGCGGCGCGGCGCTGGCGGGTGGGCGCGGCGGCCCCGCACCGGGTGGCGGAGGGGACGACGCTGTCGATGCTGTCGGTGGGCCAGCCGGAGGGGCAGGCGGCGGGGCGGGGCGGGGGCGCCGCGGCGGGGAGTGCGCCGGGCCTGGCGCCGGCGCGGCGGGAGGGCGCGATCAGCTTCGCTCCGGACGGCAGCTCGTCGGGTGGGCGGATCGAGCTGGCGGACGGGGGCCGGCGGATGCAGGTCACGGTGGACTGGCTGACCGGGCGGGTCAGCGTGGCCGAGGTGCGCTAGGCGGCCGCGACGCGCCGGCCGCCTCGTATGCGCCGGCGACGATGGACGCGCCGGCGACGGTTGCAATCGGCAGGCGGCATGATCGAGTGGATGGAAGGGATGGGGGCGTGAGCATCGGGCCGTGGAGCCGCCTGCGCGGTGTCGGCCGGCCCGTGCGCCGCGCGTGCCGCAGGGGCGGGCCGGGCGATGCGCGTCGTGCGGCCGGGGACGGCGGCGGCGAAGGCGGCTTCACGCTGTTCGAGGTGATGGTGGCGTTCGTGATCGCGGCGCTGGCGCTGGGCGTGCTGTTCGCCGGCGGGCTGGCGGGGCTGCGCACGGCGAAGATCGCGGACGGGTATGGCGACGCGCTGTCGCGGGCGCGCTCGCGGATCGCGGCGATCGTGGCGCCGCAGCCGCTGGACGTGCAGGGCGACGACGGCGGCGGCTACCGCTTCCACCTGCGCATCACCTCGGCCGGGGTGGTGACGCCGGCGCACGACGACGCGCTGGGGCAGGCCCTCGGTCAGGCGACGACGCGGGTCGGGCTTTACGACATCTCGGTGGTGGTATCGTGGCACGGCGACGGCGGCGAGCGGCAGGTGGCGCTGGCGACGCAGCGCCTGGGCCTCGTGCCCCCGGCGGCACCTTGAGCGCGAACGGCCGTCGCCGCCGCGCGCGGCAGGGCGGGCGCGACGGGACCGCCAGCCGTCCCGTCCGTCGCGACGGCTGTTCCGGCGCACCGTGGCGGGACGGGGAGCGGCAGGCGGAACCGGCGCACGGGGCGGGCACGCAGGGAGCGGGCGTTCAGGAGACGGACGTGCAGGGAGTAGGCGCGCAGGGGTTCTCGCTGCTGGAGGTGCTGGTGGCGCTGGTGGTGCTCGGCCTGCTGATCGGCACGCTGACGCAGGGGGTGCGTTTCGGGGTGGGCGCGATCGCCGCGCAGGCGCGCATCGTGGGCGTGCGCGGCGACGAGGATGCGGTGGAGCGGGCGCTGCGGCGCATGGTGGAGCACATGGACCCCGGCACCTTCTCGACGCCGCCGCAGATGGCGGGCACCGCGTCGCGGCTGGAGTTCGTCACCGACCTGCCGCTGGCCGCCAGCCTGCTGGCCGACCCGCCGGCGCCACGGGTGGACGCGGCGCTGGAGGTGGACGGGCGCCACCGCCTGGTGCTGCGCTGGCGGCCGCATGTCGGCGGGCAGCGCCTCGCGCCGGCGCCGCCCGTGGCGGAGGAGATGCTGCTGTCCGGGGTGGACCGGGTGACGTTCGGCTACCTGTCGGAGCAGGGCTGGCAGGATGCGTGGCATGGCACCGAGCTGCCGTTGCTGGTGCGGGTGCATGTCGGCTTTCCCAAGGGCGACCGGCGCTCCTGGCCCGACCTGGTGGCGGCGCCGCGTCGGCAGCGGCCGGACCAGTAGGCGCACCGGGCATCGGAGGCGGCGCCTGGACCGGAGGTCCCACGCCGGCAGCCGCCCGGTGTGCCTGGCCGCGCAGGCGAGGCCAGGGACACTGCCTCTGGCCCCGCCAAGAGCCGAGCCTTCAGCCTCCACTTTCCAGGCCAATGGTTTCCAAAGGCCTCAGCCTTTGACGGGTCCGGGCCGAGCCCGGCCCTGCTCGCTGACAGGCCGCCGGTGCCCGCCGGGCGATCGCCGCGTCCGTCGCCGGAGACGGGCTGCACCGGAACCGCGACGTCGCGCGACCTGCGGCGCTGGGGATGCGGCGTCGCCGGCGCGGTTTGCAGCCGGGGTAAAAGCCGCTACAGGCTGCCACGGTTCAGGCGGGGGCCGTCGATCAATGTTTCGGGAGTTCCTGGAGTGGTGGGTGCGCCAGCTTGCCACGCTGCTGCCGGAGAGGCTGCGCGAGGGCGACGCGCGGCAGGCCGACGCGCTGGTGGTCGGCATCGACGCGCAGGGCTCGCACGCCGAGCTGTCCACGCGCCGCGGCGGGCGGCTGGCGACGCTCGGGCGTTACGCGCTCGATGCCGCGGGCATGGCGCAGGCGGTGGCGGCGCTGGGGCGGCGCGGCGTGCGGCTGGAAGGCGCGGTGCTGCAGCTTCCGGCCGCGATGCTGCTGGAGCGCGACGTCGCGCTGCCGCTGGCCGCCGAGCGCGACCCGGAGCAGGTGCTACAGTTCGAGATGGACCGGCTCACCCCGTTCGAGGCCGCCGAGGTGTTCTGGACCTGGACCGTGCGCGCGCGCGACCGCGCGCGCGCACGGCTGCACCTGCGGGTGTCGCTGGTGCCCCAGGGGGCGGTGCGGCCGCTGCTCGACGCGCTGTCGCGGATCGGGGTGATGCCGGCGACGCTGGAGTTCGTGGTTCCCGGCGGGGTGCGCCGCATCGCCCTGGCCCGTGCGCGCCGGGGCCGGGGCGGACAGGTGCGTCTGGTGCTGGCGGCGGGGCTGTGCGCGCTGCTGGTGGCGGGCCTGGTGGTGACGCCGTTCGCGGGGCAGAGCCTGGCGGCGCGCGCCACCAGCCGGCGGATCGCGGGGCTTGCGCCGGACGTGGCGGCGGCCGAGGCGCTGCGCGCGCGCATCACCCGCGAGGCGGCCGGCCGCGACGTGCTGAGCGCGGAGCGGGCCAGGGTGGGCGACGCGCTGGCGGCGCTGGCGGCGGCGACCGCGGTGCTGCCCGACGACACCTACCTCACGGATCTGACGCTGCGGCAGCGCCGTATGGTGATGAACGGCCGCTCGGCCGCGGCGGCGCGGCTGATCGGGCTGCTGTCCGCCGACCCGGCGCTGCACGAGCCGGCGTTCCTGGCGCCGGTGACCCGCAGCGACACCGGGCGCGCCGACCTGTTCTCCATCCGTGCCGAGCTGGCGCCGTGACGGGTGCGGGGACCGGTCCGGGACACGGCTCGGAACAGGGCGCGACACCGGGACGGGGCGCGGCACCGGCACGAAGTGCGGCATCGGGATGGAGCGCGGCACCGGACATGGGGCGGGGCTGATGGCGGAGATGGTGCTCCCGACCGGGCGGCGCGGACAGGTGCTCGCCGTGGCGATCGCCACCGTGGCGCTCCTGGCGCTGTGGTTCGGCGTGGCGATGCCGCTCGTGGGCTGGCACGCGGCGCGCGGCGAAGCGATCGAGCGGCAGCGGGCGCTGGCGGTGCGGATGGAGGCGCTCGCCGCGAGCCTGCCCGCCCTGCGCCAGCGCGCCGCCAGCCTCGCCGCCGGCCCGGCGCCGCAGGCGCTGCTGGAAGGCGCCAGCGACGCGGTGGCCGGCGCCGCGCTGCAGGAGCAGGTGCAGGCGATGGCGGTGGAGGCGGGCTCGCCGCTCACGAGCGCCGAGGCGCTGCCGGCGGAGCCCGCGGGGGCCTACCGGCGGATCAGCCTGCGCGTGGCGCTGAGCGCGCCCTACCCCGTGCTGGTGCACCTGCTGGCGGCGATCGCCGACGCCACGCCGCGGATGCTGGTGGACGACCTGCAGGTGCAGGCGCCGCCGCTCGGGCTGCGCTCCGCGGTGCTGCCGATGGACGCGACGCTCACGGTGCTGGCGTTCCGCGCCAGGGATTCGGCGCCCGGTGCGGCGCCGGCCCGGGCGGCGCAGGGCCGGGGCGCGCAGGACCCGAGCGCGCAGGGCGAGGACGCGACGGCTCCGGCCGTCCAGGATTCAGGCGCTCAGGTCCGGGACGGGGCCGCCGCGGCCAGGCCCGACGCGGAACGCGCAGCCGGTGCCGCGCCTTGAGGCGGCCGCTGCTGCTGCTCGGTCTGCTCGCGGCGTTGCTGTCCGCGGCGCTGGCGCTGGAGCTGCGCGACACCGCGCCGGACGGGACCGCGCCGGGTATACCTCCAGCGGCGCCCGCCGCGGCCGCGGCCGCGGCAATCGGCGCGGAGGCGATCCCCGAGCGCACCCAGGCCCTGGTCGCCGCGATCCTGGCGCGTCCGCTGTTCGAGCAGGACCGCCGCCCGCTGGCCGAGGCGCAGGCCGGGCCGGTGGCGGACGGCGAGGCGCGGCTCGCCGGGATCATGATCAGCCCGGCCGGACGCGCCGCGATCTTCGCCCCGGCAGAGGGTGGCAAGCCCGCGGTGCTGCGCGAGGGCGAGGGGCTCGGGGCGCTCACGGTGCAGGCGATCGCGCCCGGTGCGGTGACCGTGCTGCGCCACGGCAAGGAGCAGGTGATGCACCCGAGCTTCGCCGCCTCGAGCGCGACCACCACCCCCGCGCCGCCGCAGTTCCCGCCCGGGCCGGGCGCCGGGCTGGGACGCCTGCCCGGCCTGCCCGGCCTGCCCGGCCTGGCCGGCACCGGGTCGCCGGCCTTCACCACCAGCTTCGCGGTGCCCACGGCGCCCCCCAACCTGCTCGGCCCCGCTCCGGTGCAGCCACCCCCGGAGAGCCGTCCTTGATCCGTCCGACGTCGAAGCTGGCCTGGTTGCCGACCGCCGTCCGTCCGGGCGTGCCGGGCGGGCCCGCCGCGCCGCAGCAGCCCGCCGGTCCGCGCGCGGCCGGGCGCGCGGCCCCGTCGCGGCGCCGGGCGCTGATCCTCGCCACGCTGCCTCGGGCCACGCTGCTGTGCGGCGCCCTCGCCGGCTGCGGCATCGATCCTCGCACCCACGACGTCGATCCGCCGCTGATCCCGCTCGCGGCGCCCTCGCGCGGCGGCGCCGTGGCCGCGCCGCGCATCAACGGCGCGGTGGGCCGCCTCGACCCGAGCATGCCGACCGAGGTCAGCGTGGGCCGCAACGCCGCCGGGGGCATCGGCGCGGAGGAGGGCGGCGGGCGGTCCGGCGGCGGCGGTGGCCGAGGCGACATCAACCTCGACTTCGCCGACACCGACATCCGCGAGGTGGTGGCGCAGATCCTCGGCACCCTGCTGCACGCGAACTACACGATCGACCCCTCGGTGCACGGCACCGCCACGCTGCGCACCGCGACGCCGCTGTCGCGCGCGCAGCTGATCCCGACGCTTCAGGCGCTGCTGTCGCAGAACGGCGCCACTCTGGTGCAGGGCGGCGGTCCGGGCGGGCTCTACCGGGTGCTGCCGGCGGTGGCGGGCACCGGCGGGCTCGGCACGGCGGGCACCGCGGGCGGCACCGTGGTGCCGCTGCGCTACGCCGCGGGCGAGGAGCTGGCCAAGGTGCTGCAGCCCTACGCGCAGAACGGCGCCAAGGTGATCGCCAGCCCCGACGGCCACGCCCTGGTGATCAGCGGCGACCCGGGCGGGCGCGATGCCCTGGTCAGCCTGGCGCGGGCGTTCGACGTGGACGTGCTGGCCGGGCAGTCCTACGCGCTGCTGCCGGTGACCTCGGGCGACGCGCAGGATTTCGCCACCGCCCTCACCGCGGCGTTCAAGTCGGGTGCCGCGGCCGGCGCGGCCGGCGCGTCCGGGGTGCGCGTGGTGCCGATGGCGCGCATCGACGCGGTGCTGGTCGTCGGCGGCAACGAGCGGGTGATCGCGGACGTGCGGCGGGTGTACGGCCTGGTGGAGAAGACCCGGCGGCGCACGGTGCGGTCGTGGCACGTGTACTACCTGCAGAACAGCCGCTCGAACGACATCGCCTACGTGCTGCAGCAGGCGTTCACCCCGAACAACGTCACCGCGCAGCCGCCGCAGCAGGGCTCGGGCGCGCGCTCCGGCAACAGCAGCACCGGCGGCGGCGGCGGCTTCGGCTCCAACTCCGGCAGCCAGATCGGCGGCGCGGCCGGGCTCGGCGGCGGCGGCGGCTCGAACGGCCTCGGCGGCGGGTCCGGCGGGCTCGGCGGCGGCTCCGGCGGGCTGGGCTCGGGCGGGCTGGGCGGCGGCGGGCTGGGCGGCGGCGGGCAGCAGGCGGCATCCAACCCGCTGCTGGGCGGGCTCGACACCAGCTCCCCCAGCGGCGGCGGCTCGGGAGGCGAGCAGCGCGCGGACGCGATGCGCATCATCCCCAACTCGCAGAACAACGCGGTGCTGGCGTACGGCACGCCGGCCGAGACCGACACGGTGGAGGCGATGCTGCGCAAGATCGACATCCTGCCGCTGCAGGTGCGCATCGATGCCACGATCGCCGAGGTCGACCTCAACGACAGCCTCCAGTACGGCACCCAGTTCTTCTTCTCCGGGGGCGGGATCAACGGCCTGCTGAGCCAGAGCGGCACGCGCGCCTTCGCCGCTCCCGGCACCGGCGCCAACCCGGTGGGCACCGGCGGCTTCCTGCTGACCGGGCCGAGCGGGCAGAGCATCGCGATCTCGGCGCTGCAGGCGGTGTCCAAGGTGCGGGTGCTGTCCTCGCCGGAGCTGACGGTGGTGGACAACCAGCCGGCGCGGCTGCAGGTCGGCAACCTGGTGCCATACCTCACCGGGCAGCAGCAGAGCACGCTGACCAGCTCGGCGAGCCTGGTGAACTCCTACGACTACCGCGAGACCGGGGTGATCCTGCAGGTGACGCCACGGGTGAACAGCGGCGGGCTGGTGACGCTCGACATCAGCCAGGAGGTCAGCTCCGTGGTGCCGGCCACCACCGCGACCACCGCGTCCGCCTCCACGCCGACGTTCCAGGAGCGCGCGGTGGAGAGCCGCGTGGTGGTGCAGGACGGCGACACCATCGGGCTGGCCGGGCTGATCCAGGACAGCGACACGCGGTCCAACGGCGGCATCCCGTTCCTCAAGGACATCCCGATCCTCAGCCTGTTCGCCGGCACCCAGTCCAACAACCGCGCGCGCACCGAGCTGCTGGTGCTCATCACCCCGCACATCATGCACGACGGGCGCGACGCGCGGGCGCTGACCGAGGACCTGCGCGAGGGGCTGCGCGGGGCGGCGGCGGTGCCGGCGGCGCTGCGCGACCTGCCCTCGAACGGCTCCGCGGACCCGCTGGCGCCGACACGCAGCCGGATCGGCATCACGCGGTGAGGCCCGGCGGGCAGGAGGCTCCGCCTCCGCACTCCGATCAAGGCGAGCCTTGAGACTTCATGACCTGAAAGACGGGTTTCCAAAGGCCCCTGGCCTTTGGCGGGTCCGGGCGGAGCCCGGCCTTGCTGCCGGCCGCGAGCGCGGCTTCGCGCTGCTGATCGTGCTGTGGACGGTGGTGCTGCTGACGCTGCTCGTCACGCAGCTCACCTCGGCCGGCCGCGGCGAGGCGCAGATCGCCGCCAACCTCAGGCGCGACGCGGCGGCGGAGCTTGCCGCGGACGGCGCGGTGCAGGCGGCGATGTTCCACCTGCTCGACGGGTCCGGCGCGCGCTGGGTGGCGGACGGCACCGAGCGCACGCTGGCGGTGGCGCGCGGCCGGGCCACGGTGCTGCTGCGCGACCAGGGCGGCAAGGTGAACCCCAACACCGCGCAGGCCGACCTGCTCGCCGCGGTGATCGGGGCACTGGGGGTGGAGCAGCACGGCGCCGGGGCGCTGGCGCAGGCGATCGTGGACTGGCGCACCCCGCCGCTGGTGCCCGGGCAGTCGGCGGCCGCCTCTGCCTACCGTGCGGCGGGCCTGGCGGTGGCGCCGGCGGGCACGCCGTTCGCAAGCGTCGACGAGGTCGCGCTGGTGCGCGGGATGACCCCGGAGCTGTTCGCCCGCCTGCGCCCGCACCTGTCGGTGTTCACCGTGGGCGAGGCCCGGCTCGCCCTGGCCGACCCGGTCGTCGCGCAGGCGATCCGCGGGCTCGGCGGCGGCGGCGGCCTGGCGGAGGCGGTGCCCGAGGTCAGCGTGGTCGAGGTCACGGCCACCGTGCGGATGGCCGGCGGCGCGGTGTTCGCCCGGCGCGCGGTGGTGGAGGTGGGCGGCAGCGGGCTCACGCCGTGGCGGGTGCTGGACTGGGGCGAGGGCTGAGCGGGACGCAGTGCCGGAGGCTGGTCTGCCTGGAGGCGCGGCAGAGAGCTTGCCAGGCACAAGAAGGAAGGTTGAGGCTCTGCCTCAAGCTCCGCCAAAGGCAAGCCTTTGAAATCCACTTGTTTAAGCAAATGGTTTCCAAAGGCCTCGGCCTTTGGCGGGTCCGGGCAGAGCCCGGCCTTGCCTGCTGCCTTCGCTGCCGGCGGGCAGGGGCAGTCGGCCGGCGGGCTCAGGGGTTGCAGATGGCGCTGGCCTGGGCCGTGCTGCCGGCGGCGGGGCCGTTGGAGCACAGGTCGTAGTCGTGGCCGGTGCGGGCCGAGGGCTCGCGGTAGGTGTAGGCGTGGTTCCACGGGTCGAGCGGCACCTTGCCGCCCTTGATGTAGGGGCCGCTCCAGCCGACCACGTCGGAGGGCTTCTCGACCAGGGCGTCGAGGCCCTGCTCCGTGGTCGGGTAGCTGCCGACGTCGAGCTTGTAGATGTCGAGGTCGGCGCCGAGGCCGCCGGTGATCTGCTGCTGGGCCACGTTGACGCGCGCGCCGCCGAGCCTCTGCAGGACGTTGGGGGCGACCAGGCCGATGAGCAGGCCCAGGATCGCGATGACGACGAGAACCTCGAGCAGGGTGAAGCCTGCCTCGCCAGGACGGGGGATCGTGCGGTGTTTCATGCTCCGCAATCTAGGTCGCGAGGCGGGGACGGCCAAGCCGCAGGGCAGTGACATCGCCGACGCACGGCGCGCCGGACGCACGTGGGCGCCGGGCACGGGAACGCTGCCGCGGCACTGTGCTCCTGCATGGCGTCCCGGGCCCCGGCCTTGAGCGCGAACCAGGGCCGGGGCTCCGTCCTCGTGTTGCCTGCCGCGCCGCATGCGGCGCGGCTGCGACAGGCGTGCCACACCGGGGCGCCATCTGCGCGGCGTCGCCGATCGCGCTTGCGGACGCCGCTCCGGCATGTCGAAGCTCACGGCCGCGTGCGGGCGAGGTCATGGTCGGCCGCCGCGTCGGGCGCGGCGGCCGTGCGGGCGCGATGTCCGGCGGCGCAGGGGGGACGTGGATGGCGGTGCCGTTCCTGGCGTGCATGGCGGCGACGGCGGCGTTCTACGCCCTGCCGCCGCGGGTCCTGCCGTCGATCCACGTCGTCGAGGGCGGCGTGCCGGGGTCGGTGCACCGCAACACGGACGGCTCGGAGGATCTGGGGGTGATGCAGATCAACACGCTCTGGATCGCGCCGATCGCGCGGGTGACGCGGATGGCGGCGCCGGCGGTGCGGGCGCGGCTGATCGCCGACCCGTGCTTCAACATCGCGGCGTCGGGCGCGGTGATGCGCACCTACCTGCACGAATCGCGGGGCGACCTGATGATGGCGGTGGGGTACTACCACTCGCATACGCCGGTGCTGGGCAGGGACTACCTGGAGCGGGTAACGGGCGCCGCCCGGGCGCTGTTCGGCGGCGGGCCGGCACGGGACGTACCGGGCCAGGGCACGCGGGCCCCTTACCCGGCGCGGACCGTCGCAGCGTCACATCATTCAAACGTGTACGCATCCGCAGGCGACGCTGCTCCGTAGATCAGTCGCGGCCGGTGTGGCCGCCGCGATGGTGATGCCGCCCGGACCGGTGCGCGTCTCTGCACGCGAATCGCTGGGGAGGCTGTACTTATGGATCTCAACGGGCTCACGATCGCCAAGCTGGGGCTGAAGCGTCGCGGCGTTCTGCGGACCGGCGGCTTCAGCGCCGCGGCGCTTGGGGCGTTGGCGCTGGGCGGCTTCACCGCGAAGAAGGCCGCGGCGCAGACCGCCAACGTCGATCTGGCCGTGCTGAACTTCGCGCTCAACCTCGAGTACCTTGAGGCCGAGTTCTACCTGCGTGGCCTGAGCGGCAATGGCTTGTCGGCCGCCGACATCGGCGCGGCGCCGGGCGCGGTCACGGGCGGCACCGCCGTTCCGTTCACCACCGCCGCCGGCGCGCAGTATGCGGCCGAGATCTCGGGCGACGAGCTGAACCACGTGCGCTTCCTGCGCGCCGCGATCACCGCGGCCGGCGGCACCCCGGTCGACCGTCCGGCGATCAACCTGACCACCAGCTTCACGGCGGCAGCGCAGGCGGCCGGGCTGATCAACTCGAGCCAGACGTTCAACCCGTTCGCCGACGAGGCCAGCTTCCTGCTCGGCGCGTACATCTTCGAGGATGTCGGCGTGACCGCGTACGCAGGTGCGGCGGCGCTGATCACCGACAAGACCTACCTGACCGCGGCCGCGCAGATCCTCGCGGTCGAGGCCTACCACGCCGGGCAGATCCGCACCCGCCTGGCGGCGGCCGGCCAGTATGCCGCCACCGCGGGCATCTCCGCGCTCCGTGCGGCGGCGTCGCAGCCGACGGCGGTGCCGGACGACCAGGGCATCCAGCTGGGCGGCACGCTCAACATCACGCCGACCGACGCCAACTCGCTCGTCTTCACCCGCACCACGGCGCAGGTGCTCAACATCGTCTATCTCGGCGCCACCGCGTCGGCGAACAGCTTCTTCCCGAACGGCATGAACGGCGCCATCAAGTAAGACTTGCTCCCGAAGACTGCATCGACGCGGGTCCGCGTCGGGACGAACAGGGGCCGGGTGGCAACACCCGGCCCCTTGCTCTTGAGACGCGGCAGCAACGGCATGACGGCTTGGCACGTTTCACACGGATGCTCGACGTGGCTCGTGCCGGCAGCAGGCAAGGCGGGGATCTGCCCGACCCTGCCAAAGTAACTGCTCACCTGGGTTGGTAGCCTGACGGCGGTAGCTCCAGACCGCCGGCGGGGCTGTTGACGCGGGGCGGGATGGCTTGGCTGACTGTCTGCATGACGCCCGAGGTTGATCCCGGCAGG
>JAABUH010000531.1_pt1 | contig 55218 bp, 50 predicted proteins | sample 5559121 | NCBI WGS metagenome assembly JAABUH01 (sample SAMN10711871, study PRJNA513364) | rock metagenome | isolation source: Antarctica rocks | place: Antarctica: Victoria Land, Battleship Promontory nord | collected 2015-12-28 | reverse complement strand
AATGGGTTAAAGGTGGTTTGGGTGGCATGGCAGATGTTTGACAGCATAGAACAAGCAATGAACATGGCGTGGCAACAACGTCTTGGCTGAGGAGTCCAGATAAAAAAAGCCGGTTCAAAACATCTTGGATGTGCATCCACTACGTTGGCCGGAACTCCGCTTAAGCAACCCGTTACACGTTTAGCCGGGCACGTGCGTGTCCATAAAGCGAGTCTACGGAACGCTTTCGAAAGTACCACAGAATAATGCATGAGAATCTCAATGTGGCTGGCAAGCCATACAATGTGTGTGACCGAACACATGTATGCACGTCGAACCGGGTATGGAAGACGCACCTCATGCGAGATCTGGGAAGAGCTGGGGTAACCCACATGCAGCGGATGCCCGGATCTGCACGTACGAGTACAAGTGCACAATTGTCTCACCAACCTGCAGCGAGCCGACCGTTTGTTGTAGGACACGGGTTATGCGCAGCTGAACCGAAGAGTCGAAAAGGTAGCACGATGAAGAGCACAGTTGGATGGAGGAACGGCAATGTAGCATGCTGAAAAACACTGGAAGAACATCGACACCAGGCCACAGCCAATCCTCTGTATCCTATACTAGCACAAAACCCTTGGCCACATATCCCAAGGCCCCCCAAAGCTTCTAAGGCCCAGGGTCGTGGTAGTAGCGCTTGAGCACCTTTTCAACCTCAGCGTACTCAACTTTGACACCGGCCAACGTGTCCTTGATCTGTTTCAAGCACTTGCCACTATCCGGCTCGTCCTTGGTCCCTGTTTCGTCTTTATGGGCCCCGAAGTGCTGAATCTTCTCACATGAATCTTTGACTTTGTTGAGTCCCAGCGTTGCCGACGAGCCTTTGAGGAAATGACCGAGGGAGCTTAGTTCGGCGAGATTCTTCTTCTCTCTACGGAAAACAACATTGAGATCAGTATCCCCCCTCGAAACCGCTTTTGCTTGAGATCTTGTGCCCTATAATCCCACCGGAGCTAAACAGTAGGCTTACGGGTACTTACATCATTGTCTCCATGTTCTCAAATGTTGACTTGGCTTGGTCGAAGAACCCATACACGATGCTTTTGGAAAATTCCCGCTCCTCCTCGTCATCGTCCATCTCTAGAATTTGCGAGAAGGTCATGGTGTCGATGCTATCCCCACATTCGGGGAGTCCATTTGATCCCGCGTCCGACTAACTCGAAATTCATTGAATCAGTGTCATGAACGCCAAAGCAATACAGACCTGAAGCGTCCATGAAGATTGACGTACACGATCTTCGACACTCTCCGGCCGAGCCGCCATCTTTGACTATTATTGTGCGTTGCTTCTGTGCGAAGACTGGAATTAATCTTTGTCCTTCTCTAGATCTAACCTGGCGGTTCGAAAAGTTTGCACGGAACTGTCAAGGCGGGTGTGAAAACAGTATATAGACGTCGGACTGTTGCTGGCCAGGAACTTAGTTGTGTCGAGCAAGCCTTTCCCTTATCGTCTTCTGGAGGTACGGGGGAGATTATCGTTCGGAGGCCAGCTCGCTACTGTACTCTCGGTCGATGTAGATTGGGGAGATTGCTTGAAGAGAAAGGCTTGCTGTTTTGGGCGGGGATCCGGTCTGTAATGTCAGCCACGGTATGGGTATAGTCAGTCAGGAGCACAAAGCTTACTGGTGGAAGTCTCAGGTCCGCTGTGGGCCTGCAGATAGATGCTCGAAAAGGTGAAGAGGTTGGTGGAGTTTCAGAAAGGGTGAAGGAGGAGCTCGGGGTTTAGAGATATTGCTAGCGGAGGGGTAGCTGATTCACAACGATCATCTCATGGGGAGCGAGCCTGAACAGGTAAAGTAGTAGTGGTGGTAGTTCTAGTAGTAGTAGTAGTAGTAGTGACTTTCTGTATTCTGGTATCTTTCGCTTGGCCGGGCTCGGACGAGTAGTACTGTAAGGATGTAGGTAGTTGTATGTATTGGATAGTGCTGGCTTGGGTCACGAGCGGGCCTGTCTGCTAGGGTGAAGTAAGGGTCCATTCCATTTTGACTAATGATTGAGATATTGAGTTAAGGTATTCCTTGTTGAACTGCCTAGTACATAGTATCTTAGTTATTCGGGAAGAAGCAGACGATCTGTTGTGCATGTGTTGTGTGGGTGGGTTGCATGGGATGAGATGAGATGCGATGAACGGAGGGAGCAGCAGCCAACACACTCATGACACTCATGGCACCCATGGGGAACAACAAAGGTTTACAAAGGGGGTGACTACTACCTAGGTAGGGAGGTACTCGTACAGTAGAAACTCTCACTGCGCTAAGGTAGTCGGTAGCGTTGCAAGCAGCCCAAATGATATCATGGGACGGGACGGGGTCTTGGCAGGACAATTAAAGATTCACGGAAGTGAAGTACCACGAGTACCTATTGTTCTGCGACTGCGATTAATGGTACGGTAAGGTAGTGGACCTGTCGGTACTGGAGATGGCAGCCTATGTATGAGTGTGAATTTCATCCACCAATTGCAATTGCCCATCAATTCCTCTCCTCTCCTCTCCTCTCCTCGTTACTATTCTACTACTACTGCCAGACAGGCGTTGCATGGGGAACTTGGCTTCTGATCGGTCGATGGCATGGGATCGATCCATGAGGAACATGCCACCACATGAACTGGCGGTTGATTAATCATGGGTGGAATTAAAAGGTCCAGTGATTGTGTGATTGGACGGGGATGCATTTAAACGGATAAGCGACACGACGTCACACTGCACCGCTAAAGGCCGCCTGGACCCGCCCTCCAGGATCCAGAGTGCTGGAGCCTGGAGAGGTGGGGGTTCTGGGGGATGATGTCGACATGCAGGCGGTCCGCGTCAGGCCGGGAGCTCCGTCGTCACAATAGACCCCGGGTCCAGAGCCTTTGATCAGCCCTTTGCCTCGTTCCTACTGCACTGTACTGTACTGTACCGTAGTAGAGTACGAGGTATGAGTACCAACGCCCTGTCATGCTCGTTACTCTTCTGGTGCTTGCTCCATTTCTACGCAACGATTACTCTCTACTGCATTTAAGTTCCCAGTCCTTCGTGAAAAACATACATACCTTAGCTCCCTCCCCCCAACTGGACAGGTCGTACGTACGGAGTACACTACAGTAGTATGCCGCGGTAGTCGCAGGTGGAACTGACGGGAACCACCGCCATCGTGCCGGCACTTCCCGTCCAAAGCGTCGTCCTCTCACGAAACGAGTACGCCCCCGCAGCCTCTACGGAGCTTTGCCCCCTGCGCCCACAACGTGGTCACTGGCCCGCCGCACGTCGCTTGTGGCTCTCCAATCTTCCCCTTCGACTGCATCATCACCACCTATGCACCCACCCGTGATCGGGCCTCCCCCATCGAAAGATTCCTGGGATTCCGGAACCGTTCTTTGGGGGCCTTGGTGCGCAGAGCTGTGGGTTATGTAGTCGGTGACTGCCGTAGACCAAAGGAGGTGGACGTCATAGAGCCGCAATTCGGAAAACTTCCCCTACTCACCTTCAACATCAACATCAGCGGGACAACGAATGGCTCAACGAACGGCTCAGCAAACAGCGATAGTCTGCATGATCGGCGGGTGGACCGAACACGGGCACATGGACAATGACGTTGCGGTAAAGTGTCGGAGGCGAGGAGGAGTGAGATAAGCGAGCACCGAGTAGTACAACGATTCACAAGATTCCCGTCTATATAGTGTACCAACAATACATCCAGCGCACTACCCATTCAGGTGAAGAGCAACGCTCAGCCGGCCTCATACGCAAGAGAAGAAGGAAAGGAAGCTTTGAAGAGAAGGAGATGGAGGGTATGTTCGGAGTGGTGATCTACGTGGTAACTTTGTGAATGGCTTCTGCAAGGCGTTTGACATTGCCGCTGGTGATTCCTGCGACTGAAATCCTTCCATCCTTAGTGGCATATACCGAGTGCTAAAGTGCGCGTTGTTAGCAAGAAACTACCGTGGGTACAATGAACAATCACCAACCTCTTTCGCAAGTGTGTTCATCTGAGTAGGGGTCAAGCCCGTGTAGGCAAACATGCCAATCTAAGGATATCAGCCATACTCTGAAATGAACGGCGCCTTATTCTGATTGAGTCTACCTGGGATGTGATGTGGCTCCAGTCGTGCTTGCTACCTAGGTCCTCCAGGTTCTTTTTCAACAGAGCACGCATGCTGATGATGCGATCCGCCATTCCTTTGACTTCTCCGAGCCATTGTTTGTTGAGGTCGGGGTTGTTCAAGATCTCGGAGGCGATCCGGGCGCCGTGAACGGGAGGGTTCGAGTATAGCGGGCGCACTAGGATCTTGATTTGCGAGTCCACGCGCTTCTTCTCCTCTGCCGAATCGCAGACAATGGAGAACGCTCCGACACGCTCCCCGTAGAGCCCCTGAGTGTTGTTAGTCACATGCTTGTCAAATTTTGTTGAGAGGATGCCGTGCCATGTTCTTCGCGAAACTCTGAGCCAGAGCAAAAGTATGACACTGGCTCTGGAAGTATCTAACAGGGAATGCATCTTTGTCGGTATCACCACTGGCGAAGCCTTGGTATGCCATGTCAAAGAAAGGATAGTGCTTCTTCTCTTTGACGATATCGCTGAGTTGTTTCCACTGGGTCTCTGATGGGTCTATGCCTGTAGGGTTGTGGGCGCAAGCGTGTAGAAGGACGATGCTTCCTTCAGGAGCGGACTTCAGGTCTGCCGCCATGCCATCGAAGTCCAGCCCAATAGTGTCTTTGTTGTAATACTTGTACTTTACTACTTCGAGTCCCGAGTCACTGAAGACAGCATTGTGGTTTGCCCAACTAGGCGTGGGAATGTAGATCTTCTTTCCACTAGGGTAATGCCTTGCAAGAAACTCACCACCAATTCGCAAAGCGCCAGTGCCGGAGATTGATTGTGTAATTGCCACTCTGTCCTCCTTGATCGCTGTCGAGCCACTACCATAGGCCAGGACAGCAGCGGCTTTGGTGAAGGAAGGTACACCAGTGATCCCGGCATATTCTTTATCAAGGGCCGAATCTACAACCTTCTTCTCCGCTGATCGTACGGAAGGTAGGACGTAAGGCTTTCCCTTGTCATCTCCTGTCTAGTCGATTAGCTTTTGACCATGGGACTCCTAGCTTTAAACATACGGTAGGCTCCAACCCCTAGGTTGATCTTCTTAGGAAAGCTGTCTGCCTTGAAGGCTTCTGTGATCCCTGTGAAGCTCAATCAGCGAGCTGTAGATAAAGTTCGGATAGTACTCCTTACCCAGGATGGCCTTGAAGACAAACAAGGTAAGCAGAAAGATACGAACTCTTCACTGAAGCTCTACTTACATCCTACAATTCAGTCAGTCTTGGAGATTCGGGCCAATGGACCTCAACAACTTACAGGGGGCCCTTGAGGTACGTGAGCCCAAGTTGAGGCGGATTTTGCGACAATGGCTTTGCTGGCTAGGGAGCGAAGAGGCGCCTGCCGTGTAGCTATGCGTAAAGAAGATAGCATGGTCGGTGGGGACAAGGAAGCCCAGACGGATTGAAAAGAGTGGCTGGAAGAGGACAAGACAATGCTGAATTTGTTCCGAGAAGCGAAAAGAGATGTATATTTTTTGGGGTCGCATAACAAAAATTACAGAACCCTGGAAATCACGAGCTCTTTTCGGGCGCCTTTCCGCTTTGGGATGACAGGGACCGCATTGCACTTCACCTGACTTTTGGCGGCGTAAGTGTCTTTTGAAAGCATGAAGATACTCAACCAACATCTAGACGTGATAATGGCAGAGATGAGACCCATTCATTGCACTTGACACGACTTCCGGTTAGGTAGCTTACCTAGTAGTGGGGTGCTACCTGGAGGGGGGTTTTCCGCCAGAGCCAAGAGGGCATTCAAATTGTCTGGGCCCGGACTATAGGCCTTGGGCCTGCCGTTGGATTCAGGACATTGCCCGGTGCAAGCCTTTGCAAGACATAGTCGAGATGCACTTCGCATTACCTCCTCGCAAGACCTCCCATCCTCCACCCTATACCAGAACCTATCGGTCCACCCCGATACGGCGAAAACAGCTTCAATTCGGCGGAATCATTACTTGCGCCGCACTGGTACTTGTCTATCTCGCAACAAGGCTGTTCGCCGATTCTCCCGAGCGACCTCCTCCCGGTACGCCCGAGACGGTAATTGTGACGTTGCTCGATCCCGTTGGCATGAGCAAGGAGTACATGAACAGAATAACAGAAAATCGAAAACACTATGCGGCCAAGCAAGGTTTGTATTTTGGAAAGGCTAGTAAATGGTAGAAAAGTAACAAAGTTTTCACAGGCTACGGTACATTCTTCCCGAACGCGACAGACTACGACATCGATAACTCTCCTCGAAGCTGGGCTCTCGTCCCCGCCGTCCGTCACGCCATGACACTCCACCCATATTCCACCTATTTCTTCATTCTCTCACCTCATGCCCTTATTATGAACCCTTCACTATCTCTCAACACGCACATTATGGCGCCCAAACGCATGGAGTCAATAATGCTGAAGGATAAGCCGGTTGTTCCGCCGGACAGTGTGATCAAGACGTTTTCGCATCTCAAAGGGGATAAGATAGATCTAGTACTTACGCAGGATAATGAGGGATTGTGCCAGGGAAGCTTTATATTAAGGAGTGGAGATTGGGCGAAGTTTTTCCTCGATACCTGGTTCGACCCGTTATACCGAAGCTACAATTTCCAGAAAGCAGAAGGCCATGCTTTGGTATGTCAAAGTCTCTTCAATCCTCCAAGCGGCAATAGAAACCAGAAGAGAGCTAATAAGTTAACAGGAACACATTGTGCAATGGCACCCCACCATCCTAACCAAATTATCCTTGGTACCACAACGGCTCCTAAATTCCTACAACATCGACATTCAAAGCAGGGGCGGCCAAGAAGTCATGTACAAAGAAGGCGACTTCATCCAACGCCTGGTCGGCTGCGAGCTTGACCAGAATCGCAACTGCGAACGGGAGATGGACCTGATATATCAACAGTGGAAAACTTCGGTTGGAAAGACCACGGGGAAAGCGAGCTGAGTTGTGACAACAGTACCTTTGCGGAATGTTGGGATTCTTTTAGTGGGTGGATATCCTACGATTCTTGATTCACATGAAATCTGCTTCGTACCTTTGGTCGAAACCAGTGGAGGCGTCAGAGGCGTTTGTGAGATTGTATACCAAATAACTTGTACGATTATGAGGCCTGAAGATACAACGCGGCAGAAAATCCAATGCATATGTATCAGTAGTACGTATTGGCCAATCCGATCTTGAGATATAATACCTTTTCCATTGCGTACTATACTGCTTTGTTTCTCAGGTTCCACTCCTCACAGGTAAAAGCCAGGTATAGCATAGTTGATACTATAGCAATATCGTAGAACCTGTATAGGACTTCAGATATGAGGAGTGGTGAGCCATGTATATCGTGTTCTCCACTTTGTAAATAGAGCACCAGTAGCAGCTCTGATAACACGTGACGAAGCGAGAGGTGGCAATTTGTCGAGGTTATTTTGTCCTTTACATGGTGTTTGGAAACGGTTCTTGATACTCGGATGGTAATGGAGATAGGGTTGATGTGGTTCTATATACATGGAAACATCGTCTTGAGGTCTATTGTGTTGATGCAGGGAGATATACACACAATATTTGCAGAGGAAGGAGGACCAAAATGACCTAGATCGATTCCAATGGGTAAATAAAAGAAAACCACCTCATTGCGTTCGCGGACTAGCCTCTATAACACCAGATCCGACCATCCCAATATCCGCCTCAGCGATCACAAACATAGCCCCCACATACCGATGCATCGCATACAGATAAATCCCTGGTCCCCTTCAACGTCGACCGCAAAATCCCATACGTCATGTGCTGTCCTTGGGAACTGCCAACTGACAGCTTGACCCCAAGACCCGTATCGTAGTTGAAGGGATCATCGCGTCTACTAAGCGACCCATCGCCGCTGCGGTCAATATGGGTTTCGACATAGCTGAGGGCCAGCAAAAGAGTACTGGCCATGCCGGATACGGGGATTGGGTCAGTGAGCTGAATGTAGAGGGTTGTTCGTGTGGACGGGATGTGGTAGGCGATGACGTTCGGGTTGGCTGCGATGAGGGCGGTGACGACGAAGGGGCGCGTGTTAAGTATTGGATTGGTTCTGATTGTTTCAATGTAAGTCTTTCCAATCTGCCATTCGCGAGTCCTTGCTCACCTGAGCATTGTCACGTTCTGTTGCATCTGCCGGGTGACTATTGGTGCAGCGATACTCGGAGAAGAAACCGGAGCCATGAGTGAGATCGTTGCATGCTGAATCAAGACAAAGAGGGAGAGGATGCAGCTGTGCATGGTGAGCAGCTTCCAAAATGAGAACAATGGCGAGCATGCAATCATTCTGATTTGGGTTTGTAGTATAGTATATGTTTGCCCACCATTACTACTGTAAGTTGAGCTTGAGCTACATAGCGAAGACATCAAACACAAGTAGCCGACATGTGCGAAGCGAGCAAGTGAAATAAGGAGAAGGTAGGAAAAAACCAGACCACTACCCCAATGAGAACGACTGGCACCCCCGAAAAGGTTCTCTAAGCGATTGCCCATGTTTCTTGGCTCGCCAAAGGCTGAGGACTTGAGTTATTTGTTTTCCGTCAGTGCACCATTCCATTAGACTGTGCTCCCAACTATTCTCACCCCACGACAACGACGTAGAAGATGTAGGCTAGTCATGGTTTGACCCTAACCTCAGAGGCCAACGGCCATCGGCAAAGAGACTTGGAATATGACGCCTTCAGTAGCCCAGTCCACCGAGCTCACCTTGCGGGAGCTCAGGCTTTGAAAGGCACCGGTTCATTCTGAGATCTGTCGACCGGAAGATTGACATCAAGAGGTTCCTGTAGTGGGAAGGATGGCTCCATGGTGAGGTCGAGCTATCCAGCAATCAACCGAGAGACGCCTCAAGGAGGGCGACGGGATTGCTGAACCCAGATCTATAGTGAAGGAAAAAAGAGAACCTTCGGTTGTCACAAATGTTTATATTTGCTGCGCCAAGATTTTAAAAGGCTAATCTAGTGTTGGACAAGCATGAAATAACGGAAACTTCCGGTCTCACGAGTAACTCACCCTCACCTCTTCGACTTACCACCAACATCTCCATCAACTTGATAACCTACTCCTCCATTTCACTGAGCTCACGCGCACCTGAATATATATTAGACTGTCATGGCTGACTCAATATCAATCGAAGAAACAAACAAAATCCGACTGGCCATCGGACTGAAACCTCTTCCGGTTCCGGGAGGTGGCCCTACTTTCAAGGCTCCCAAGGACGATAAATGGTCCTCAGGGGAGGAAGATGTTGGGAGCACTCTAGAATCAAGGCAAGCACAAGGGTACGAAAATTGGACGAAATTGCAAGGAGAAGCAGATGCTAAAGCGCAGCGAGAAGCCAAGAATGAGGCCATCAAGAAGGCCCGAGATGCTGCTCGAAAATACGCTAAACTTGAAGGCAAGGGGCTTGGCGAGGCCGATAATGTCACAGAGCTAGACACGAAGACCTGGCTGATCCAGCAGAAGAAAAGGCAGAAGAAGTTAGAACGAGAGAGGCTACGGAAGCTGGAGCAAGAGCTTGCTGAGCGGGAGAACGTTCCTGATCACACTGCAGAGGATCTTGCAGGCGTAAAGGTTGCGCACGAGCTGAATGACTTCAATGAGGGTGACGAGCAAGTTTTGACACTCAAGGATACCACCATCGATCAGAACGAAGAAGAAGGCGACGAGCTCGAGAATCTAGAGCTGAAAGAGCGAGAAGTGTTGAACGAGAGACTTCAGCTGAAGAAGAAGAAACCAGTGTACGATCCCAACGAAGTCGACGAAACCGGTAGCACATCTATACTGAAACATTATGACGAGACTATAGACGGGAAGAAACGGAAGCGGCTTGTTCTGGATGCACAAGGATCCACAGCAGAGGAGCGTGAAGCACTCAAGCAGTCAACTGGGCAGAAGCTGAAAGCACAACCAATAAGCCTCGATATAATAAAGGACGACGTGCCAATCTCGGACTACACCGTGGTGGTGGACGCAAAGACCCGAAAGCTGAAAAAGAAGAAAGCGAAATCTACGAGGAAGAAAGCTGTGGATGAGGACGATATCTCCCCGGTTGAGACAAGTAACGGCGTACAAAACGACGAAGATGATATGGACGTCGATTCAGGAAACGCAGAGCCCCGAGTCGCTGCCTCCCAATCCACTGCGCCAAAACGCAAACTCGAAAGCACCTCATTTGTTGATGATGATGATTTGCAAGCGTCTCTAGCGGTGCAGCGACGAGCGGCACTCAAGAAGCGAAAACGTACTAAGCCCGAAGACATCGCTCGGCAGCTTCGAGAAGAGGCAAGCGCTACTCCAGGCTCACTCGGAAATGGCGATGATGATACACAAGATGGAGAAGTCGGTTTGGTTATCGATGAGACTACAGAGTTCGTTGTAAGTCTACAGAGAGCTACTGATGAGAAAGCACAAGCGGAGCAGGAAAAGCCCCACATTGTTGAATCACGATCTCCTGTTGCCGAGGACGGAGCTGATGTTGACATGGATCAATCCTACGATGGATCTGAAGAGGACGGTGATTTCAAAGCACGCATCAAACGCGAGGCATCGACACCCGCGCCTTCGAGTTTGACCATCACAGGCCTAGAAGAGGAGGCTACATTGGACAACGGCCTCGGTGCCACGGTGTCAATGCTCACTCAACGAGGCCTGCTGAAGCCAACGTACGAGGGGGATATCAATGCTCTGCATCGTGAGCGGGATAGGTTTCTTACGGAGAAACAGAAACGTGAGGCAGAAGTTGAGAGGAAAGCTCGGTTGCAACGTGAGCGTGATCGAGCTAGTGGAAAACTAGACAGGATGTCCGCTCGCGAGAGAGAGGAGTATGCCCGCTGGGAAAACAAGCAGCGTGACCAGGCAGAGTCGAGGCAGATGCTGGATGTCTTCAACCGGGATTACAAGCCCGACGTACAGCTCAAGTACGTCGACGAATTCGGACGGTCGATGAATCAGAAGGAGGCGTTCAAGCATTTGAGTCATCAGTTCCATGGTAAGGGAAGCGGGAAGCAGAAGACTGAGAAGCACCTAAAGAAGATTTCGGATGACAAAAAGAGAGAGGCACAAAGCTCCCTGGATAGTAGTCAGGCTACTGGCATGAACAATGCGATGGGAACTACCCAGAAGAAGAATCGGCAGGCTGGTGTGAGACTGGCTTAGGGGGCGTATTGTGGTGGTGTTCAACTCGCTTACTAAGTAGGTAATCAAATCACCAACAGATGTTCTGAGGGTAATTCCTTGCAATACTCTACCTCAGACGATTGTCATTTCTACTAAGCTATATTGCCAAGAAGATGAAATTGAAAGCAGAGAGCAACTCAAATTCTCATAGGCTTTTCTCATGCTGGTACCGGTTCCATTCTCTTAGTTTCACTGCAATGGTATAGTTCCGAAATATTTCGTCATACTCTACTTTTAAAGTCTCTGGTACATATTCAAGAGATGTTCGCCAGTATACTCTAAACAACCAACTTTGGACTCCATTTTACTCAGTGACACAATGCTTGTCGTTGACTGTGTGACAATCATTAAGGCAGTCTAGGATCCGGCTACAGATAGATCCCTTAGAAGCAACAATTTCTGTACTCGAAAGTCTCTCTTGAACGTCTTTCCCGCACATTCAATAGCGACGAGGACATCCAATGCATAACTCCTTGTAATATCCTTCGTTTGAAAGGTCGGATAGAAATACTGGGGTATTATAGGCTTGAGCATTTCACCTATATCCAGGCTGTCTGCCATTCCTTCTGCGTCTTCCGGACTTTTTGGATAATCAGACGATGCCAATACTTTGCTTTCTACCCAACCGCCAGGCATCGCAGCATGGCTTGCAACATCAGTGTTCACTTGGATGACTACTTCGATGTGTTGTAACAGGAGCTTAGGAGGCTCCTCAAGACCTGAGGCTCGCTCGACTCCTGTATCGTGTTGAAGGCTCAGAACAATTGGCAGAACTTTGCCCATGACCGCAACGTGGGGCATTGAAATGCTCAATGTGAATGCTTCCTCGGGAAGGTCGCCGTGATGGAATATTGATTGAAGGTGCTGTCCTAGAGTCAAATGGCGGTTTTCATTGCCGGGAAGCAAGTGCAAACTTTTGACGTTGATTTTTTCGCTGACGACGCCCTCTTCGGGGTCAGAACTCTGCATAGACCTGGCAGCAGAAAAGGATAGCTCTTTTGTGGTCACTTTGGTGGAGCCTGAGTTGGAGTGGAGAAGGTGGTGTTTCCCATCTGGTGGAACTGATAAGTGTGCCTCGAGCGTTTAGGTAATTGAACAGATACTCTCGGACAAGCCCGATAAGCCTTGATCGGCAAAGGAGGGCAATGCTTATCGCCTATTAGTCTCGTGATAGTAGCATATTTCTTCGGTTTGAGAATATTACCTTTGGACGGGAAGACAAATTCAAAGGGCCAACTCTGGGGCGCGCAAAGAGTTTGCGGGACTTCGGTTATGACGGTCTCATATGCAAAGAATCGAATTTCACCACTGTACGGATCGGGCGCAGAAGTTGGTGACCCTCCTGCCAACTCAGGGCAATACCGTACGAAGATGTTGCTGCAACCTACAAACTTGATCGAGATTGTCTGAACATTAACGTCTCCATCTCCGACCAAAGTGACCGTACCATTGACCGGGGAGCCAGCTGTATAATTGACATCTGGTGCGTCGATCTTGAGAGACATGACCAGTCGAAGATCAAGGCCAAGAGATGTGGGTTGTAGATGGCGTGGTTGAATGTAGGAATAGGAATTCGAAGTTGGAATTTTATAAAGGTTAGGTCGAAGATAGTTTTCAAGCTGATGAGAAGGAAGCAAAGGAAATTGGGAAGTACCTGGCTTGCTTTAATAGTAGAGATCAACCCCTACTCCAGGGTCTGATTTCCTGGTGAAGCCAGATGTCAAACAAGAATTCATGTAGAGCTTCATCAGAGACGAAACACTCAACAAACTTCATTGCACATGCCCTCAATAATACTAAATGAAACATTAGAGAAGGAATATTAGATTTCATGGAATGGAGTTTCTGCTGTGAAAGTCACACTTGAATCTACCTTCGAACCAGCTGCTGTAATAGAGTGAGGATAAAGTTATAGAGAGTTCTAACCGAAACCATTGGTTGACTGAATACCATTCATATCCAAAGTATAGCACAATCATATAGGGCGCCTAGGATTGAAATAACATTGAATCAAGACCGGAGGAGACTTTCAAGGAGAAGCAAGGGAGAGTGAGATGCATGGTTGTAACTGGCGAAATGGCAGGATATTCATGAGTGAAGCTAATACAGCAGATGAATTGTGCTGTCAATGCTTGTAGATTGAGCAAGATTTGGAAACGGGATCAGGACTCTGCACTGACTCACTGGTTTCTATTACGCCCTCTAGCCTTGATAAGAACTGACAACTGGTTGCCTTTTGACCAAGTTTCCTGCCTGTAATAAATGCTTCCAGTCCTCCAACCTGGCGATGTCCCGCTATATATACACCAGCTTCTTTACACAGAACCTCGCAAAAAGGCGAGAAGGGAGTCTAGGCTACTAGCTTCCTGATAAAGCCTTCTGCTCTTGTTCTTGTTTTGCACTCTCTATTATCACCTCCTTCTCGGACCCCTCGGTCTCTTTCGCCCGGAGCTTGTCGTTTTTCGACTGCTTTACCCTTCTCGCCCTCTCTTCGTCCAATAGTTTCCTCCTTTCCGCCTTCTTAGCAGCTTTTGCCTCTTCATCCGCTTTCAGCTCTTCCTCGGTAGGTACTTCGAACCCCATAGCCATCTTCTGCTGCCTAAACCTCTCCTGCACACTCTTCGTCTGTACAAGCTTCCACCTCATCGCCCACCCCTTCATGCCCATCTCCTTAATCCGCGCCGCCTTATCCCCAAGTAGATACTCATCCAACCCGCCCACTTTGTCAATCGTCCTCAGCACCCTCGCCTGCACTTTTACCCTGACGAATTTCTCCATCGCCTCGCTCCATAGGCGCTTGCTGTGGATATTGGGTTTCCACCTCCGCCGGCTCTTGATCTCATTGCGCTCGGAGACTTTGTTGCCGAATTGAATGCTGGAATTGCCGTAAAGCCCGAAATTGGATTGTTTGTAGGTGGTTGCGGGGCCATAGGGGTATTTGGGGATTTCGCGGTGCCTGTGTTTGAGAAGCGAGTCGGAGGGGCGGGAGAGGCGCGAAAGTGTGTTGGAGAAGGATCGAGCGAAGGTGAGGGAGGGATGAGCGGTGGGCATGATGGATTATGGAAGAACCAATCAGCCGGGCGTCCTGATCGAGGTGCTTGTGGAAACCAATTATGGGGTGGCCCTGGCGATAGGAAGCGCCTTGCTAGTATGTTTAAGCGTTGTTCATGAATAGCAAGTAAGCATTTCCTGTCTAAAGTCCTGTGAGTCGTGAGGTTTGCCACGAAGAGGTGTGAGGGTGGAGAGTGGTGGGGGCGTCGTTAATGTTGGAGGTCGGAATGAGAGTGGAGGTCAGCAAGACTACAGCCCTAAAATTATCCCACGCCTACAACACCATTCGTGCTTCCAAATGACCTCCGCGATAGACCGCCCTCAACCATCTACGGCTGCCATTGTCATTGCGACAGCAATCATCGCAGCTCTAGGTGGCTATTTTGTTGCCCAAGGCGCGTCACTCGGCATCTTTTCCAGCAATAGCAAATCTGGGAAGAAAAGCTGGCCTAATAGCTACGATGTCACCGTTCACCCAGATTCCTCAGATGAGGAACTCATGAAGAGTCTAAAGGGCGAAGAAGAGGATGATGAAGACGACGAAGCGGAGCTGGTGGAGCCAGGTAAACTAGCGAGCTTCGAGGGCAACACGGAGGAGTGCAAGCTGGTACTGGTTGTAAGGACAGATCTGGGCATGGGAAAAGGTAGGATGAATTCAGCTGCAAAGTGCTTTGGAAGGATAGGTTGATCTAGAATTTTTCTAGGCAAGATCGCAGCTCAATGCTCCCATGCGACACTGGCCTGCTACAAGTATTTCGTCTCCCATGACCCTAAATCTTCGATCCTCCGACAGTGGGAACGACTGGGGCAAGCTAAAGTCGCCTTGCAGGTCAAGAGCGAAGAAGAGCTGGAGACACTACAAGCAATGGCCGTCAGCTTAGGATTGTGCACGCAGGTCATCCATGACGCAGGAAGGACGCAGATTGCGAGTGGGTCAGCGACTGTATGTGGCATAGGGCCTGCACCGAAGAGCGCCATCGATAAGGTGACGGGGCATTTAAAGCTTCTTTGATTCGGAATGCAGTGAGCATTGTTAGGCGTTTGGTGGAAAACATCGGTAATAGTACGCAGTACAGGCGCAGCACATAGGTTCTTGAAGACAAGACAGAGCAATCTTCTGCCTTTGGTATTTCAGGTTTCTTTCTCTATGGCCATAGGCGTCGATGCATGCGGCCTCGAGAAAATATAGCTCCTTTGATCTTCGGAACTAGAGTACCTTACTCTGACCAAGTCACCAAGGCCAGACTCGTGTAATTTATCCCGTACACAGCCAAGCTAGCGTAGCGATATATTACATGGAGAACCCCCCCTTTGGAAATTAGACCCTGGCGCATAAACTCGATTACACCTTTCTGACAATAAACTTTTCTGTACTCCGTACCTTGACGCTTTATTCTTCTTCTCTTTCTCTCACCTTCAGTAATCATCAAGATATCCTCTTATCGCAGCAACCAGAGCTGTTTTTGATACTGAGCGAACATTTTTCGCTATGCGCGCTGCAGCATCCCTTCTCCTGGCCCTGCCGGCTATCGTAGCTGCCCAGCAACAGAAGCCCCTGCTTGAAAACGTTCAGGATCAGGCTCAAGCCTGGTTTGAGATCGCTAAATCTTACCTCCCCGCCGCAGTCACAGCTCCGGTCACAGCCGGCGCCGCCAAGGCAGCATCGAAGAATGTGACGCCTTTGACCAAGGACAATTGGGATACCGTTCTTTTGCCTAGTGTGACGAGCGCGAGCGAAGGACCGGAAACATGGATGGTAATGGTATCAGGAGGGAACAAGACATGCCTTGGAGGATGCGAAAGCGTTGAGAAAGCTTGGAACGAGAGTGCAGCCTTGTTTGCCGTAGATCCGACAGCACCAAATCTTGGATATATCAATTGTGATAGCCAGGCCGTTCTCTGCTCCACATGGCTCGCCAACGCTCCTTCTGTCTGGCATATTCAGCTTCCAATCACCCAGGCAGATCAGTCTCGCCCTACTACGACTATCCATATCATTCCACTCAACGCTACGACGACCACCGGCCAGGATATTGTTGAGATACATACCAAGAAGTCTTACGAGAAGACTCCAATATACGAAGGCGCCTTCCATCCTTTTGATGGCTGGGTTTCCAAAGCGATGCTGAACAAACCTATCGGGTACATCCTATATGGCTTCTCGATAATCCCTAGCTGGGCTTTCATGATAATTATCAGTATGGGCAGTAGGAGTATCATGTAAGCCTGGGCAATGTCTGGTCCGTGAGCGTCCGCTAACAGTTTGTACAGGAGCCGTAGGGTTGGCACTGGCAACCCAGCTGCTGCTCGAGAGGTAGCGCAAGCACAGCGAACAGCGCCTCTTGGGGGCGCTCCACCGGCGAATGAGTGATTATGGAGATAAGATACCCTTATAATTTCTCGGGAGATGTATAAACAGTTAGGCTTCGTCTGTCGTTTACTCTAGGTTTGGATGGCGTGGTACACAGTCGACACAGGAGTCGCGAATGGAGATTTCCAAGATCTGGCTCAACGTGTCGTTGGTATTGCTCTTGGATTGGTGGATTTTCTTCTTAGACGACGAGTTTTCTTGATAATTTACAAATTCCTCGTTAGTAGGACGAGTTGCCTGGCATATTGCTCGTAGTCTCCCCCACCCCCACAGTCTCAGCTTTGTAGTCTGCGAACCACTGGGATGGTGGGATAGTCGCCTGAATGGACCAGGATTCGATTTCTAGTGGATGAGACTATCTGCAAACAATAAAATCCTGCAGTTTTTATGCCTACTGTGCAGACCTGATCGTTGTTCGCAGTCTCGATTGCTACCTTCAAAGGCTGTGTAAACCTCGAATGGCAGTTAGGGCTGGACGGCGCCAAACTACCGCCTAAACTTGGGCTGTGTTCTACGAAGCGCTCAACCAAAACTCCATCTTTCTTACAATGTGAGACTTGCTAGGCACCGAATGATCTCAGGCCATGCACCCGGCTGACTTGTGAAGAGCACTGTCATAGTGGCAGTAGCATTCCCTCATCGCCATGAAAGCAGCCGAGTTCTTTCATTTCGATGCCATGTTTCGCCGCAAACGGTTGCACAACAAGAGATCACACAACACTCAGACCTTGTGCTCCATCACTTGAAAATTGTGGGCTCTTTATTCCATTCATACCTCGAAGAGTCATTGGGAAGTGAATGTCGGCGTTGACCCAACTTCACAAATGCCAAAGCGAGCTTGCTCTGGTTCATAAAGGCTCACCGAAAGCCCAGAAATGCCATTTTTTTCTCACATCCACAACCTTTACATATGTTTCTGGACCGGACTTGTTACACGTTTCTATCTATTTTGTCAACCATAATCCTTTTTCAGTACCTGCAAGCCGCTTATCCCAGTGCAGCATTGTTGAGTCCCTTTGATTTCAGTTTCAGTGGAATATCGACCCAACTCAAGGCCTTTCGTGTACTTGCTATCTGCGGCCTAGTCCTGACTATTGCTTGGCTGGTAGACATGACAGACACGCCAGTGCAGATCAGTGCTCTGGACAATGATGATGCTCACAAAAAGCTCTATATCGAAAAGCGTAATGGATTCCGAAACAACCCAATTTACATGGAGGAGCTCAAGCAATGGAAGTCTGGTAACAACGATTATGAATATCCGAACTTGTAAGCAGCCTCACTTTGCCCTGAGAGATCAGTGGCATGGTAGGAGTTTATTTTGCTCGTGCACCTGGCTTATTTGCACACCTGAGATAGGAAACAAGGATTCATTCCTCGGAGCCTTGAAGGAGTTACGGTTGGTGAGAGACCCTATGCTAAATCAGATACTTTCTTCTCCGTGAGTCTGCCCAAAGACACCGCCAAGTTTCGTTATGGCTTATGCAACTCCTAGGACTACAAAACCCACAGCAAAAAGCTTATCCTTAGTGAATCAGACAAGTCTTATATTTTGGTGAACAGAGAAAGCTACGACCGACGCCAATACCCCGAATGGTTGAACGCTGATTATCAACCCGGCAAAAACACAGCAGAAGGCCAGGCATTTGCTCACACACTTGTCATCCCCAAGGAGCGCATTCTCAACATTGTCGACCCCGATGCCACCAGAGATAGTAGTGCCATGCTGAAGGAATTGCAAAAGCATTTTGTCGAGTTCTGGGAGCATGGTGGCGCCGACAAGATTCTCGCTCGTGTAGAAGACGTTGTCGAGAGTCGGAATAACACGCTTGCCGCAAACCAGGACACACTCGATAAGTTTAACCGCCTTCTTCCAAACGTACGGGACACATTTATTGAAATGTCAGACGCGTTCAAAACTCTCAAGCCGGATGATTTCGTATATGGATTCCATCCATTCCCAGATGCTTCCGTCGGCCATCTCCATATGCATGTGTTTCCGAAAGACAAGGCATTCCGTACGGTCTCTACCACACGGCATGACTGGAAAACCATCCCGCTTAAAGTTATTCTGGAGGCGGAGGAGGAAATCGCACGCAAGGAAAAGAATACTCGCACTGGCTAATCCCCAAACCCACTTCCACAGTCTACAAGGTTGTCATGTCTTGATAGCGTTTGTTATCGGAGGACGTGTTCCAGACATGGCGTATCTGGTTTCCGAGTTAACTAGCAATACTCATTAGGAATGGTATTCTCTCTCGGCATTGTCGAGAAGAGGCTTCTTGTTTGCCTTCTTGGTTTGTACCATATCAAAGTATTTTCTACAAATGTTCATATATTATCGTATACATGCACACTGTATTGGGCTAACTTTCCTTGACCCGAACAACGTCGATGGAGGCACAGCTAAATCTGGATAATGCTAAGAGGCGAGTCATTCACCAAATGTGTTGCTATTAGATGATACACTTGGGACTACTGTTCGCTAAAACTCAACAAAAAACAACTGTCAAGATAAGAGCGAGACACCAGTCAAGCTACTAACACAAAATTTGAAGATCATCGATGTCTTTCCACTACTACGTCTGTTCTGGCCCTTTCTCCACGCCTTCCTGCGATGCTATACCCCGCAAAAACAACGAAAACCGAGATATCAAGAACCGGCAACAAGCTATGAACTAAAGGAAGCGTTATACTTGGCTTTCGACGATTCCCTGCAGGAACCACCAAACTTCGAGCCATTCGCGCGAAAATGCCATGGGCATCTGTGATGCAGGGAGTTTCTGATCTGCAGCTCCTCCTTCACTGGGGCGACGCCTTCTAAGGTAGTACAGAGAGCTGGCGAGTACATACTTGCCCTTAAAAAAACAATACTCGCAATTGCTTGCGATTTCTCTCCAATGGCCCTGGCAGTAAAAGAAGAGAATATAGAAGTAAAGAAGGCCGTACAGACTCGGATGCGTGCTCTACTGTCCTAAATACGCCGAGCCTTGCGCTATGGCATCCACCCGCAACCAGTCGTAGAAAAGGTATGCCCATTGGTCCAACGCCTTCTATGTTCTGCAATAAAAGGCTCAATTTGAGCGAGACCATTGGGAGCATCAAACCTCTTGTCCGCCATGGCAGATTGCTTCATCGGCTCAACATATATTTCATCAACGACTCCCATCAAGTCTACACCTATCAGCTCAAAAAATTGCACCACAACCAGCTCAACTTACCAGTCTCGGTAGGCCCTGGCATCACCGTGTTGGCAGTGATTCCCAACGGCGCAGCAAACTGCCACGCGAGGCTCCTAGTAACACTGTGTCATGCCGCCTTTGACGCGGCACAGGATGTGTATGGATCACCTTAGGGATTCTCCGCAGCGCGGGAGGAGAATTTGATGCGGCCTCACCGCTGGATTACTGGTAAAATGGCTTGGGCCATGAAGATTGGCCGCGGATGTTTAACTCGAAGTTAGTGGCGAAGTCGTCTATCGTTGCGTTCGCGGAGGGGCCTAGAACGGCAGCCCCCTGGTGTTGAATCAAAGCAATGCTACAGCGGGCTTGGCTTGTGGCTCTTGTTCGGTTCAATGGACTTACCGAAGATATTCAACCGCATCAGTCCAGCGTCCTTCGGCGTTTTCTTTCACTGATCTCTTCGGCGCCTCAAGATCCCCCAGTTCTGCTTGATAGCAATGGCATTGGCGCCATGCTCTTGGGTCTTATCTGAAGCAGCAGCGTTGATGATATAGGCTATAGGCAACCTGGTGGACACTTCAGATGCAGACGGGTCCTTGGAAGGAGCGCACATATGCCAGCTGCCCTACGCTTTGCAAACCCGATCTCTGTCGCTGCTCCGACACATCCAGATTCACCAATGATGATGGCGATCTTTCCTACTAACGAGTGTGTCATGTTGTAGGTTGACGCTGTACTGACTCCTTATGCGTTATGATGATTCGTTGATGACGTACTGAAAGAGATCAACGTCGAACAATATAATCCAGAATCTTTGACAGCGCATTATATGAATGGTTAGCTGATTAAGATCCGGACTCTCTGCCCTTATCTCCATATTTTCCCTGGGCGTCAACCGATACTCTCACTTGTGCGTAGATGCAGGCGTATCACCGGCATTCCTAGCATATCACACCATCGAGCAAGTTCTGTGCGTAGCTGCGCATCCTATGTAGGTTGTCTAAGACGGGGCGTGGTAGATGTGAAAGATATGCTGTTGGGTGACGAGGCTTGATTTGCGTTCCTCTCTTTTATAATTTTGTTGATGATGAGAATGGTGGGTTAGGCAATTGTGGGACGGTATAGACTGCCTGAAAGAAAAGAAATCCGATGTGTTAGGAGTGGCACTCGTTCATCACGACTTCGAGTAGGCGTGTAAACTGAGCAGAGATGAAGAATGATATTGTCTGATTAGGGAGTTGGTTGTTTGCGAAAGCGAACCACTGGCTCGGAGCTTAGTATTTCGCTACTAGGTCTGTAGGAGCTTTTGGCTTTCTTGCACGATAGCTTGTTCTCGTTGATGAGGACTTGGTGCTGACCTTTTTGGTTATTTGGGAACAACCGTTGAGTCCCCGCCTTTGATCTTGTATGCGCTTGGGGATAAAGGGTTCTTCGAAGTGTCGAGCGGGAATCGTCTCTGGGCGAAGATGAGTACGAAGGATATGCTCCCAGATGATGAGTGTATACTTTGGGAAAGCTCCGGGATGGCGTTGGAGCATTTTGAACCGATTGCATGCATTGTGAAATGGTTGAACGTATTTGTGCTGAAAAATTGTATGAGGTGTACTCAACCCAGCCCTAGATGCTTCGATTCAAATACCCTCTCCACAGTCACTCCCCCGCCTTCTTCACACTCTCCCTCACCTTTGGCCAAAAACCCCTCATCACCGCCGAATTCACATATTCCTTCTGCCACACAATCTTCTTCCCCGCCTCATCAAACTTCAACGTCCACATGTACTCGCTCACATACTCCCCTACTATCGTATCCGCCCTCGCCCTTAGCCACATGACAATCTTGCGCGCGGCAACATCCTCGACGAATTCATAGCACGTGAGCTCGAAGTTTTGGAGGATTTTGAGCATCGAGTAGAGGTGCTGTGCGAAGGCGTCGTTGTTTTGGTTGGAGACGTTAGTGGATGCGGGGAGGATCTGGCGGATGCAGGGTGGGGCTGCGGAGGGCGAGGATGACGGGGACGTCCATGGCATTAAAGGCGGCGAGGAGGGCGTCGGCCGTCTGGCGTTGGCGAGTTGGGGGCATGGTTGCTGCTACCGGTCGGCCCTTCTGTGGTAACGTTCTTCTTCAGGTTGGGTCAGCGTTCGCTGCTGGAGTCTGAGGATGCTAGAACAAAGCGAAAAAGCCCTCGAAATTTGATTTGAGCGACATTTTCGCGAAAGGGGGAATCTCATGTATTATGTATGGCAGGCAACCACATTAAATCGATTTTGCCATGCGGAAGTGTGGGTCTTTTCATGCAGAGTGACAGCCATCAAAGTCCGAAACAATCTTGGGATTGTGGAGGAAATATTAGCATGAGCCATCCATTAGTACTTTGAGCATCTCCAAGCTCTCAGCATCCGAATGGCATTATTTTTCAATAAGCAGTTCAGATTGCAGTTTCTGATAGTTGTTTAAAAGTCTGTTATCATCGCAGTGGTTTAATTGGCATTGAAATGCCTTGCCGGTCGCTTTGACCAAGTACAAGCGCGACCTATGCGCAAACGGGATAAGGTGAGGCTCAATCATAGGCGTTTCTGTGTCTTCCCATTTTTTTATAGAAGGCTTTCAGTACGGAGTAATATGTGTCTCACCAGCGAGGTCGCTACCCGTTCAGTGCATCCGGGGATTTGGAAATCCTTTGGGTCGCATACGTAAAATGGACTGTTCCAGGTCATCTAGGCCGTCGTAGCATGAGCCCGTACTCCGTAGTAGCAGTAGCTCCGTAATCAGTACTGCACACCATGACCCGCCCCAGAATACACGACATGCCATTGGCCACGTTTCCAATGGTGCGCCTTTTAGGTTATCTGTCATGGGTCCCTTCGGACATGCTTATCATCTAGTCGGACCATGGGCACGGGAGAAGGATGAGCGCCCTTCGTCCATCTCTCTTAACCCTTCCATTTCCCCCATTTCTTTCTTTCCTTCCTGTCCTTGTATATTTCCGTCTTACTGGCACTTGTATTATCTGCGCTACGTCGCATTGTTCGTGGTATAACCATCCATCATGGAGGACATCAAAGAGAAGATGCCCGCCGAGGACGTCGAGTATAGGTCCCACGGTTCCGATGATGTCGAGTCGCAGCCCGCGAGTGGGGGTCTCACACGAGCCCTCCAGGGTCGCCACATGCAGATGATTGCCATCGGTATGCTCCTCTTCACGATGTCGCAAGAATGCGACAAGATGAAAAGGTTGACTTCTAATTTACCTCAGGTGGTTCCATTGGTGCTGGCCTGTTCGTTGGATCGGGAAGCGCATTTCAAGCCGGTGGTCCCGCCAGTGTGGTACGTCGCTCTCGAAGAGCGAGCCATTCTTGGCTTCTCCTTCCGCCTGCGACGGCTTTGCTGATCCTGACTCTTTAGTTAATCGGATTCATGATCGTGGGTACCATGTTACTATTCACTGTGCAAGCCCTTGGAGAACTCGCTGTTTTGTATCCGGTCAATGGCGCGTTCTACCAATACGCGGTTCGATTCCTCGATCCCGCCTGGTACGCATACCCGAAAATCTTCTCTTATACATGTTGTTCTTTTCTCGAGTCTTGCCTGACGATGGAGTTAAAATAGGGGGTTTGCGATGGGCTGGGATTATGCCCTTTCATGGCTCGTAGTCCTGCCCTTCGAACTTACTGCCGCCGGTATCACCATCGAATTCTGGCGTACAGACCTCAACGTAGGCATTTGGATTACGATATTCCTGCTTTTCTTGGTCGGAATTCAATTCTTTGGAGTCCGTGGATATGGTGAAGGTTGGTTCCAACACGGCTTCTCTTGAACCCTCATCGTTTGAATCAGTCAAAGGACTAATAATAAGACTAGTCGAATTCATTCTCGGTGTCATCAAAGTTACTGCCATTATTGGCTTCATTATCATGGGTATTGTTATTGATACTGGTGGTGTTTCCACGGACCCCCGTGGCTATATCGGGGCTCACTACTGGCACGATCCTGGCGCGTTCCGCAATGGCTTCAAAGGCTTCTGCTCTGTCTTCGTGACTGCTGCTTTCGCCTTTGGAGGCACAGAGCTTGTCGGTCTTGCTGCCGCCGAGGCCGCTGATCCACGAAAGTCGCTTCCCAAGGCCACCAAGCAAGTTTTCTGGCGAATCACTTTCTTCTACGTGATCAGTCTCTTCATTGTCGGATTGATTGTCCCTTCCGACTCGGACCAGCTGCTCGGCTCTTCCGGAGCTGACACAAAAGCGTCTCCGTTTGTGTTGGCAATTAAGATAGCCGGTATCAAGGGCCTACCGTCAGTTTTCAACGCTGTCATCACTATCTCCGTCATCAGTGTAGCCAACTCCTGCACTTTCGCTTCAACGCGTACCATGCAAGCCCTCGCGGCCTCTGGCATGGGGCCCAAGTTTTTGGCCAAGATTGACAAAAAGGGACGCCCGCTTGCCTGTATTGCAATCCAGCTGTTGTTTGGTTTACTTGCTTTCATCAACGAGGCCAAGGTTGGATCGACTGTCTTCACCTGGCTTTTATCGCTGTCTGGTCTTGCATACTTCTTTGTATGGGCCAGTATCTGTCTTTCCCATATTCGTTTCCGTCATGGCTGGAAGGTTCAAGGCCACACCCTGGATGAATTGCCATACCGGGCCAGCTTCGGTGTTATTGGTAGCTACTGTGGATTCGTCCTCAACATGATCGCGCTCCTTGCGACATTCTATACCTCGCTATTCGTAAGTGTTGCCCGTTTCCTACGACCACCCAGCAATCTCAAGTCAAGCATCATGCTAATCTCAACGTTAAAGCCTATTCATAAACCACCAAACGTACAGTCCTTCTTCGAGAACTACCTCGCCGCACCCATAGTTATCGCTCTCTACATAGGATGGAAGATCAAGACCAAAGGAGCGGGTGGTTTCTACATTCGAGGACACGAAATGGACTTGATGACAGGAATGCGGGCCTTCGACCTTGACCCGGTAGTAACTGAGAAGAAGACTCTAAGCAGTTTACCGATGCGGACTTTGAAAGGACTGTTCTAGACAGTGGGTGTTCGGTTCTGCTCTTGCCAGGTAGCATTGGTTAGGCGAATATGGATTTGTACCACAGTATCGAGTAGCTCGAATTATCTTCATTAGCCACCAACCCCTTGATCATCAGCTATTCGAAGTATGACTCCTCACTCTCGTAATAACAGAGAATTAACGAATATTTCAAGACAATGAGCCTTAACATCTCGTGTGGCAGCGGTCGGTCCGATCTTTGATTCGTGCGCTTTGCCACTTCCTCCGGGACGCGTGCTGTGTTACCGAAAGAAGAGAGGAAGGCCGACCCTAAAAACGCCTGACCCAGATCTTCTCTCGGCTGTCCGCCTGTTTCGTCTTTCTTTAGATGCCACTTGGACTTCTACTACTTAGTGCTAACCGTAGGTGCGGCCAAGTAGCCAGTACACTTCCTTGAATCTGTTATGCACCAGCCGGCAAGTGTAGCTAGGTCACCCCGAACCTGAATCGACAGGATGATATGGTGGTGAGTGCGGGCGAGTCGATGTATCTTTTCAGAACTGCGAATAGGCGTAGCCACTTAGCTTTAGCCCTACGCCATCCCTTACTTATACGAGTATTCATTCGCTCACCAATCAAGCAGGAACTTCACTGCCTGTATTGCAAGTTGCGAATGTAACATAACTCTGATCTTTCCAATTAAGAAGCATGATCACCACGCATGAGGGTGTTTGTATGTGCCTCTTGATCCCCATCGTTCTGTCGAACGTCCTCTTATCTCAATTTTGCAACGCTAACATTGTAAGAGGGTTAGGGCAGCCTCAATACAAGTCGTTATTCATAACTCTTTCCACCTCAAATGGAATGAGCCAACGTGAATGTCAGCCTACAGCTGCCCGCACAAGCTGCAATCTAGCAATTTGACATCCTATGGCTTCAGTATCTTCCTCGATCATGCGTAATAACCCTGGGAACACTGAGATCATCTCCACCACACATTCCTCTACGCAAACGCAGCGAGTTGGTATCCAGGCAGCCTCAGATCTGGAACACCATTCGTCGTTGTGTAGACCAGCCGCCAAAATCTCCCCTAGCTTGACTCGAATCAGCCATCTACGCTTCGGCCTTGTCCGGCAGTCAATCTCAGAACTCAATGATCTTGAATCCGTCTTACTGCATGATCCTAACCATTTACACATCATAGGCCTCGAATAAATGTTTCTGATGAGTAAGACTCTGTTAGTGCGACATAGAATTTACTATACGTTCTTTACATTTAGAAAGTACAATTATTCCAGTATTCCAGCACGATGTATGTGTCTCCTTTGAACTTCGATTCGCTACTCGCGCGGTCGAAGAAATCCACAGCCAGGCTTATTTGTTTTCACTCAGCCTACATTGGTCCGATTGTTGATACGAGGATGCTGGTTGGGAACGTATACTCAGACTGTTAGCGAAATCCTATGGGTGCGAGTATCTCACCGTGGAAGTACATAGGGCCACTCGAGCGCTCATTGCAACGTAAAACATAACAGTCAAGCTCAGATCAAGTCAGTTTACTGAATCTCAGCTACCCAGTATCTCACTCTAGCTCATAAACTTCACTATATCCTAAATAGCCACCATCGCACTCATCCACCACAAAGCTATGCAACCTTGAAGGTAGTCTTTCCTTCATGGCTCTCTTCCTTATCCGTTCCGCCTAGGCAATCATCGTCGGCACCGGGGCACCATCGAGCGGTGCTTGCACGGGGAGCTTTACCAGTTACATTCAAAGCATTGAGAGGTGCCCTTCCCACATTGGCGAGCTGGGCTAAGATACATTGGAGTGCAAACGGCTACTCGGGGCAACGGAGGATATTGAAATGAGCGTGAAAGATCAATAGGGAACGGGAATTTGAAAAATTCAGGGACTTAGAGCGATAGTAAAATGAAGGATTATCGGCGCAAGATGATAGAGAGAGAAAAGATTCGCCCCTAGGTTTCCATCTTCGCAGCAAGAAGATCGAACACGATTATTGTATACCCAAGTATTGGCTTGTATAAAGACATGACCACGCATTGCACAGTGTGTTATCTCTACTTCAAGGAACCGTTACAGCTTGATAATAGGAATGGCATCCTCGCATTACGCCAATGATTGCGATTTGTCCACACTGGACTTTCGGGAGTTTGAGCTGGCTGGTCGGCGGCAAGCTAAAGGATGAGATTAGAACAAGAGGAGGCCGTATAGGTTTTTTTCATAGCTTACCTCGAGATCTGTTCAAGCACGCGACATATTAGCCTTAAGAAACCATACACACTGCGTGAAGTAATGAGATCCTATCTAACCCTCTTGAATACCATGGGGGAAATAACAATTGCTCCCTGTCGATCAGTATTCATCGCAGCATGGCTGACTATATTGAAATATCGTTCAGTGGTATGTTTTATTGTGATTTCAAGAGCGGATGACATCTTTTGTAGCGATCAATCTTGATTTCCCTTCTCTTCGATCCTGGCCGCAATAAAACCTACTCAAATAATGCCCAGCCTCTCTACTGTACTGAAAGTGAACTTCCCACTGCTAGGAACGCTTCATTAAATCGATTAGAAGATGAGATGATTGTTAATCCAGGTTGAATATAGTATTTATGCGCAGACTTCTGCCGTAGGCTTACAAATTGCAATCTGCTTTTTTGCAACTTGTCAGCCTGTAATGTTGTTCGTCCCTATGTTCCAGAGCGATTTGTTTCGTCACAACTCAACTCTCAGAAAACTTGATGAATGCCAATGAAATCAGCTTTATAAGCCAAGTGCTCGTTGAAGATAAGGTGGACATTGAAGGAAAGAAACCACATATCAAAACTTGTTGAGGACCAATCGACTTACTAGTCAAGATAGAGGACGAAGATGAGATAGCATGAGATGCTGCGCGACTGCCTGTATGTCTCAATGAATTTCTACTTCAACCGACATTTTTTGGTATGTTTCTCCTGTGATAAAATATCTAGAAGATGTCGCGCTGATATTTCGCCTTTGAATAACGCAACATTTATATGTTAACCGAATTTGAAGGGATCTGTGAGCGAAAACTTTTCAAAATCAGCAATCGCATATTCGATTTAATTTTGTTGCGAAGAAGCTATTAGGTAGTACATACTTATTCAGAGAGAAGGTTTACATAATGATGCATTTCCTTTTCCGAGCAGTCTTGCTCTTCTTACTGATCTTCTCCACTTCACTTTTAGACCTTTCTATGCCCTCCATGTTCGAAACAACCTCTTCAATATGTCTCTTTCTTATGATCCTGACAGCATCATATACCGTCTCCTCAACGTTAACCCCATCTTTGGAAGATACTTCCGCAAATCCGCACTTCCATGATCTGGCCACCGCCTCCCCTTCTTCCCTGGATACCTGCCGCTCGCATTCCAAGTCGCTCTTAGTTCCCACAAGCATGATAACTGACCGTGGCCACATCTGGCAGCAGCACGAATGTATGTTTGTGGTATCATCGAACGACGCTCGTGATGTAAGGGAGTAGAGTATTAAGACACTTGGCCCTTTGCGTATCTGTTGTCCCAAGATGTCCGTTGACACGATCATACCATCTATAGACACAGGGTGGAGATATAGGAGCGCGGCTTCGTTGTCGATGGTGCACAGCTTGCGGGTGTGGTCCTCCCCAGTCGGATCGTAGCCCGTGATGAACACTCCAAAAATTATTTGATCGATGAAAGCCCGCCTGCCTACGGCTTTACACCCTGCGACGAGGAGATAGTATTCACGTTGGTCTCGAGGAAACATTGTGATATCGTTAGTCGCACAATCTTTGAAGCTGTGTTGATGTTCACGGAAGGTGGGGAACTTGTTTTCCTCATTCGCTTTAAGATGTCTACTTGTGAAAACAGGGAACAATACCTATATTCATATGCTCCATCTGACCCTCATATACCAAGACGATGTTCAAGTCAATGGTAATGGTGTTACTACTTAATGAAGAGACCGTTGTACATGTGTACAGAATGCAGACATGAAGTGAAAACGAGTTTAAAATGGCTGATCCTGACTTCCATTAACCCTTCGTCTGCTTCCTAGCTAATATATCTAATATACATTCAGAGGTCAAAGGACGTCCATTGAAGCGAACCCTAACCTTTTCGGGCGCGTCACTACTAATATGTCATCCCCCCCCCTCGGCTCCCTTATACGCACGAGTCTCTTAGACATTGTCGCAAGTGAGTCATTCAGCCCGTAGTCGTGCAGGTATTTGTCGACGCACCGCAAGCCAGTGGGCTGCAGCTAATATTCACGTTACTGCAATCTGCACCGACGACAGACTTGTGAGATGGACATGTTGGCGAGGCTAAAGGGTCTACAGCCAAAGTCGAAGTACTCGAAGTAGTAGGAGTGGTGCCACTCGGCGAAGAAGTGTTGCCTTCTGGAGACACACAAGTATTGGTAGACGCATCACAAACTAATGGAGAGCAACAGATATTGAAGCCGCTGCAGATTTCTCAGATGGACAAGTAGGCGAGGCGGAGGGGTCTGCGGCCGAAGTCGAAGTGCTCGATGTAGTTGAAGAGGTGCCACTCGACGAAGAAGACGTGTCGCCATTTTGAGATACACAAGTGTTGGTGGAAGCGTCGCAGGCCAATGGAGGGCAGCAGACGTTAACGTTGCTGCAGTCTGCGCCAAAAATCGATTTCACCGATGGACATACGTCAGTAGCAGAGGGCGGAGCTGAGCTTGAAACTGGTGCCGAGCTGATACTTGGTGTAAGCGTGCTGCTGCAGATGGAGCTGAAAGTACCGGATTTGGATACACTCGTAAGAAGTGTGCTGGTTTCGAGACTAGTAGGGTATGAATTTGAAAAGAGCGTTGGAAGAAAATGCTACTGGGTGAAGGAAATAGCACGTTCTTTAGAAAAAGATTTGTATAACCAGCGGATCAGCATTCTATATAGACTAGAATCGAGTTCAAACTAGTTTTCAACCTTCCAGAACAGATGATAGCGGGACTACACTACATGCGAATGGAAGAAGGCTTAGTCTGTGTACTAGAAGGTCAATCCTGTACATATCTCGTCATTAAGAAGATTATAGGCAAAGAGTAGACGAGATCTTTGGACGAAAGGACAGTCGGGAATGAGCTCGTGCAGCCATGAATGTATCGAGATTGACTCTTAAGCGAGTTGAGATTGGTTCAACCAGGCACGTTGCCTTTCGGTGGAGTATAGTCATTGGATTTCTTCCTATACGCAGGACTTGACACTTCTTCTGAAACAGATGAGAGGAGCTGTCGTCAAAAACTTCTTGATCCGGCTTTGGGGCTGAATCTTCTGGATGGCCCCAATACCCAGGTGGCCCTAAGATCATGATACTGTAGATCGCTTCCGTCTCCAATTCAGCGCTCCAGATCTTGACATCGATGCCTCATAAGGCTCAAGCCTTTGGCCCCGAACGTTCCGGCTTTTGTATGGGGCCAAAAAGGTCCCATACGGTTTGTGTTGTGGGCCAAGATAAGCATTGATACATCACCATAGATCCCGGAAGTGGTTCCTTGCGCAATGCGTCAATGATTCTGACGACCATGCGTTAGGTAAAGCGATCTCAAGAAGCTGGTAGGGGGCAGTCGTTGCTTGTTGGGACTACTTTGCCAGAACCATTTCAAGTAACAGGTGTTTTTGAAGATAGTGGTGACTGGATCATGAGAAGTCGTTGGCCTCTAATATATGTTCGCGTATGACTGTAGCTGAGCGCGTGTACTCTATGTATATGGTAATTAGATACGAAGTATGTAGGAAGGTAACAGATAAAGAGGTGAAGATTTCGATAGTGCAAAGATTGGCCCGACAGGGCGGAGGTTACTAACCGCAGTAGCCAGGGACAGCAATCAAATCGACTCTCAGTGGTGGTTAAATCATAATATTTGGTGATTGAGGTAGACAACACGACTGAGAAGGGTTACTTCAGCTGGGTTTGTCCGCGATTGTGTGGGATTCAGTGCATAGCTGGTAACCGTACGCAGCTTCGGGCTACACATAGGTAAGCTGTCAGATGACAATACATTGAATGTCTACTGGGTCCTCGATAGTACATTAAAAAGCTTCTCAAGGGCAACATAACCCTGTCTCAAAGTCAGGTTGGTTACTTAACATCGATGACCTTTCCTATCTGACTCTTGTCGATTTGTCTGAATGCCTGCGTTGCAAATGGAAGATGTTATATGATAGAGTGTCCTGATAACTGAGCTAGACAGTCATCGAAGATTTGCAGGCAGGTCCCATCAAGTTGAGCTATTTTTATGACGCGGGTCATAGAGAAAAGAATTATTATCTCAAAGCTCTCATCGAATAGGATATCTCCATTATCCCCACACAATGCATGTTCGCCTTGCCACAACGCGCGACTTACATCGCCTTGCTCAAATCACAACCACGTCATTAATGGATGACCCTACGTTTGATTACACATGGTCGAAAAGGCACGAATTTCCCAAGGACAACTTCTTCTGGCAACTCACGCTTAAAGAGTGCCTATATGATCCAAGGCAGACCTTCTTAGTCATAGTGCTCGATGCCGCAGATCACGCGATTGGTCGCCGACATCATCATTTCATACGCGGTTTGGGGAAGAATTGGTGATTCTGCAGCGGCTAGGCGACGTAGGGAGAAGAAGAATACATGGCAGAATTTGCTAGACAGTGCATCCGCTCTTTCTATCACCACGAGTGCTTCTGACTTTGTTCTGTATAGAGATGATTGCCAGAACTGAGGCCTGATTCATATCACTCAAATATAAGCTCCGAGACGGGGATATGCGGCGATTAGCATTTTTTCCCAAGGCTTCCAAGTCCGACAGAGACAATTGCTTCGCAGACATCTGCGATTGGTGGCTCTTAAAGCTTTTGGTCACTGATAGACCGTTTCGTCGACGAGGCGCTGCAACGACACTCGTCAGATAGAGTATTGCAGAGGCCGACCGAGAAAGAATATCTTGTGAAGTAGAAGCTAAGGGTATGAGACCACAGTTGTATAAAGCTTGCGGTTTCCGAACGTTGAAGACAACCACAGTGCAGGTTCAAGGCCAGGTAGAGAGCGTCCAGTATGAAGTGATGCGTAGAAATCCAATCATTGCTACAGCTAAGATGAAGAAAGAAGCTGACTATAGTCATCGTTAAGATACAGAAACCATTACTATTAAGAAGTCTTAAATACGCTCGCTATTATGGTATGATTAAGTTCTGCTGGGTAGCTCGTATGAACTGAGTCTAAAGAGCAATTCGAGTACGGAGTTTTCTTTTCACGTGCTACATTTCTATATCATTGACTTGTGAAACTCTTCGTGCGTACAAGACATCATTTTCAGCGTAAAAAGGCTTCAAATCCATATTACATGTTAAAAACTCATATCTAGCGAGCGTTGAAAGCAAATCACTGAAGGGTATTCGAGAAGCCGCATATCCTAGTCTAATATGTCGTCAAATACTGATACACACTGGCACTTACGATGACTTCATTCCCGTTCGACTACATGTATCCATCTCCCCTATCCTGGTCTGTTTCATGCGAGTCTGATTAGCGAAATCACATATCAGGACAATATTTCATGATCAGCTGTTATTTTCCAACATCAAATCTGCCATGGTCTAGGATTGATAGGTTACCGTGATCCTCTGTCTATGCTTCATACTCAACCGAATTCATCAGCTATTCGGCCATGATGGACAAGTCATTCGAACCACCCTTCCATTTGCCAGTGCATGACATCTTGTTCCAGATAACACCGTCCGTCGTAAACCACTCCAACGTGCGTCTCTTACAATCCACCTCTATCTCCCCTCTAACTGCCCCATCCTCTCCGCCGCCCTCTTTGCCGCCTCCCTTGTCTCATCCTGCAACCCTTTCTCCTTCCCCAGCTCTCCCATCCGCTCCCTCCACAACGACCACCTCTCCCTACAAAACCCCGACTTGCCTTCCCATAGCGGCCCTCCCTTTGCCGGATCGCCCTTGCGGGGATCCTTCTCCCAGCTCTCCTCACACTGATACAGAAACTCTCCTGCGTGTTGAATCCAAGCGCAGGCGGCTTGGACGTGCCCGTCCAATGTCATGTTTCTGGTTTGTGCGGCTGGGGTTTCGAGCGCGTCGCGCATGGTCCAGATGGCGTAGAGGGAGAAATCTGCGGTCCGGGAGGCAGTGAGGCGGGCGGCAAAGGCGTTGAGGTTTACCCACTGTGATATTTCGTTGTCTGATTCGCCTGTTAGTAGAGCTTATAAAGCGGACAAGGATGTTCGTTTCATTACTGGGCCCCGAGTTCCAAGCCTCGCGCATGCTGGCGCCGAACATGGGGAGATCTGCCCACAGCGAGGCGCCCCAGAGCTGAGTGTTGCTATTGCCGGGCACTTTAGAGGATTTCAAATGAGTGAGGAATGTAACGAGACGGTCTTGGTGGGAGGAGCTGGAAGGTGCTGTGCGCGCTCGAGCGATGATCGCAGACCAGAGATCCTGCACCGGCTGCTCGAGGCTGCTCTCGTCGGTAGCGGCGCCGCTGCGCACGAGCGAAGACACGGGGCCCGTGAATGCGCTGATTGCTTCTTCGAGAGCATGGCCGTCGTCGAGGTAGTTTGCAAGAGCTGCCGAGGCGTGCTGCTGCACGAGCTCCTGGGTGTGTGAAGACATTGGAGATGAGCGTGTCTTCAATTGGGAACAAGAGAAAAAGAACGATGTTGCCTTTGGAGGAGATATGACGGTTTATGAGGTGCCATAGCTTGGATAAATGTGCGCGAGCAACGGCGACTGATGGACCAAGGTACATTGCGCCTCGATTATACGTCATTTACTGTCTTCTTTTCCCGGGCATCTATCGAGACCAAGGAAATAGGCACAGGAGGCGATCACCATAAAGAATCTCAATTATCAACCTAGCCGCCGCTTCGCCCTAAGGGTGTCGGAGCGGGGGTGATCCTTTTCTTATTTGAGGTTGTGGCCCGGCGTCTGTACAGTAGAATGTAGTAGTACATGCCTACGGACACAGCACTGGACCGTGAGTACATACAACGTTATTGGTCAATCTGTCCTCGAGAATGGCTTGTTTGCTTTTCATGCTGGTATTCTTCCGTGCGTGTACAGTATGATTGGTTAAGAGTGGCTACTCGGGTTGTGTTCGGTACGTACTCGTACCCCTGGATTTCTCCCTAGAGTAAGTAGCGCCTCGGGCCTCAAAAGGCAAACTTCCTAATTGCGGACTTTGCCCGATCTACAAAACTCACCATCTTCGTGGTAGCACAGTAGTAGTATCAACAGACAATTATACCATCTGTCTCCGTGCCAATCATCGTGGTCGACAGAACCACATGTACTGCCTGAGCCTCTAAGAATGGGAACTTGCAACAGCCAACAGCTTCCCCATTAGACATTATTGGATCATGGACCTTGATGAGCATTCTCAAGGTACTCGCAAGTTGTGGGGGTCCTTCGGAGAAACACCTGATGAGGTTGCTACATTCGTCTTGCCGTGTACGACACGTTGGGTACATATAGACCGATGTTCTTCCTGAATGATTTCCCCATCGCCTTTCTCATTCATTCTATATTCTCAATACCTTCTTTGTCGCCTTGAGTTGTTTCTGGCTTCCTTCGGCCTCATGTTTTCTGTCAAGGTATTGCTTCCCTTCCCAATTCCCCATTATACGAAACTCGACTGACCATCCCTAGTCCCTCTTGGTCGTTGGCCTCCTCGGCGCCACTGCCCTGGCTGCGCCTGCCTCTACAGTAGGCCAAACCCCTTTACCGATTTGTCCTTCCACTGATTCTCTTTAGCAAGTAAAACGCCAATCCAACAGCGCAAGCTGCGGTAATAACTACTACGACTCCAACGCCATTTCCGATGCACAGCAAACCGGCTGCCAATACCAGAATAGCGGGCAAACCGTCGGACGCAACCACTACCCGCATTCGGAGAACAACTACGAGAATCTCCCCTTCGTGGCATCAGCCCCGTACTATGAATTCCCCATCATGGCCGACGGCACTACCTTTGACGGCAGTGAGGGACCCGGGCCAGACCGTGTCGTTTTCAACGACTATTGCGAGCTGGCGGGCGTGGTGACGCATACCGGTGCTGGCGGGAACAACTTCGTCTTGTGCAATTAAAGCAGTGGGTTATACCAATGTCTTGATGTAGTCAAACAAGGTGAAAAGATTACAGTGGTGCCGAATCATCGAGTTAGAGCAATATCAAACCATTATTCTCTTAATCACTTTTATTTACACGCAAATTTTAGGTATCTCTATTGTAATCTTTCACTTAGACGTGTTGAGGGTTGACAAGAGGCTGGAGGGTGAAGACGGTCCCATGACGAGAAACGTTATTTCCTTCCAGGTCGATTGCAAGATCTTGTAGTGAATCAACCAGTTTGACCAGGGAAGAAAGTGAACCACATTCGTCCTGTCCTCTTCTCTTAAATGGGAATCCGTTCGCCACTACCAGATTCAAGGCGGGTCAACCTTTCCTTGATAAGCCTTCCCAAGTCATTCCCAAGACAAATTCCAGGGACACCCTGGAATAAATATGTCAGACATCATGTTCACTGCAGAAATGCTGACATTTAAAGCTGCTATAGACTTCATGAAGGGGAAGCTATAGTAGCAGGATTGAGATCTTGCGGCACTGCCAAATCGAGGGCGTGAGTTTGCTTATGAGGATCTCACCACTAAGAATGTGAAATGGCCGGGGTCCAAGGTGCATACCCAGTGTCGCTCATGATTCAGTGTACGATGGCGAACTCTCACTCAAGTATATAGCTTAAGATTCCAATGCAAAGGGGCCACACTTTTCCGACTTTCGCTGTTTCTACACTCAAATCTTCTGTATATTTGGTCCAAATTTCACAGGAACGACGACGCTCCATGGCATCGTATTGAATTGAAAAGATCACTGGCAAAAGGTATGGAGTCGTTGCATGTACGGATTATTCAAGGGGCATCATGATAGTACCAGAACTGTCAATTTTCAAAGTTCCGCGGTCTAGACGCGATCCGCAAAGATTGTCTGCTCAACTTATTCGGCAAGTGCGTGATTTGGATCGAGATCAGAAATGCAACTTCTTCTTTATCCTGAATTGCGAAGCCTTCACCTGTTGCATCCCGAACCCACACCCTCGACTATGCCGACACCTATCAATCACGGCCCGACCGCACCGTCCGGTTTAAACACACGCCGCAGATATTGGCATAATCACCTGGTCTGAGGGGAAAGTCTAGGCTTGGAGGTATCGAGACTGTTCATCTTGCCTTGCCTCTTCTGTCTGTCACGACCACGGGCGTAGCTTCGAACGATATCGAGTCATCCGCGGCAAATTCGTATGTTCGCCCATTAGAAGAAACGTAACTAACGGCCGCTGTTAGCTCTGAACTACCCAAAACAGTGGAAGCAATCCAACATACCAAGCTCACTCCACATAGCCATGTACCCAGCCGCAAGAGCACACGCAGAGCATGTCGGACCCGATTTGGGGGTTGTGTCTTGCCATCTTCGATGAGCTCCCCCAGTTGAAGGAATTGCCAAATGCGTTACGGAAGATCACTTGAGAAAAGTGCGGCCATACTCGATTTTGAACAGCGTCATAGTTTTTGATCGCGTGGGAGTATCTTTCATCTTCCATCCGACAGCGAAGCTTTTTCATCTGTAAGCCCCTGAGTTTTGCGTATTAAATGGCGCGTTTCCCTCATTGTCTTGCTGATTTACGTTCAATCTGACCTCCTTCTTCAGGAAATCGAAAATGCGTTGAATGGTTGAACCAGCAATACAGCCACGATGTATATAACGTTGCCTTTTTTCAAACCTAGAACCCCCAAATCAATGCCTCTAGTTGACGATATTCGAGGACTTGGCATTCGCAATTCCGGGTCCATCTAAAGCCTGGAAGGAAGCGTTGGCTCCACCTGACCGTGTTCGATTGAACCACCCCATTCTCCACCAGAAATTGAAGACCCATGAGCGTCGAGCTGACAAACCTGCGTCGTTCTGTAGAAGAATCTTTGCGTATTTTGAGTCATCGGATAAACGTGCGTGGCTTCGGGTTAGCTCTGCTTACTTCGCGAGCTTCAGTGTAATTGTAGCTTCCGTAGTAAGTTGAATTCTAGGCACGGTCCCAACATGATTCCGGGTAAGAAGACGAGGCAGTCGCTTAGTGCTTTGAGAATTGAAGTCATAATCTTATCAACGATTAGCTGCTGTCAAATTAAAAAAGTGACTAATACATACGCTGAACTTTTGATGATTGTTGGGTGGAATGGGATGGGATGAAGTCGTCGGCGCCCGAGATAGCATTCAAAGTCCCTCGTGCTCGGGCCGTCACGTCAAGCAACCAACAGTCTCGTCGAAGTCCACATCCCATCTCCTATTGCTGCAGTCCAATAACCATGTCTTCCTATTCTTCGAGGCATCGTAGATTATCGCTCAAATTCCCCAAGTGCACTCAAAGTCAAGTACAAACCCGTGCAGAAATCTATATAAATCTTTCTTACCCAAAATGTATGTTGCTTGTAGGCTCGCTTCCTGTCAGGTTTATGTGTCGAGATACCTCTGTAGTTAGAGGTGAGGGTGGGCTTGGAATTGGTAGAGCTGAGGAGCTGGTGGAGGTTCTCCAAGGACTCCTGTAGGGTATAATCACGCTTTGGTGACTTTGGTCTAGGTGATTCTGGTTCAGCATGACCCTGACCTAGCATATTTCTTCCTCTACGTCCCAGTATAATCAGGATCCTTTTCCTCCAACCTCTCCTGATCCTAGTCCTCTCGCATTTTCCACTTCTCCTCATCATCCAACACCAATTCCCCACCCGGGGTGCTTTCTCTCTTTCGCTTTCTCGTGCTAGGCTTTAAGACCCGCTCTTCTCGAACGTTTGTTTGGATCTCCTCTGCATTCTTCCACGCCGTCAAAACTATCTCACCAAGCTTTTTGTACGAAATGATTATGTGCTCAGAAAATGTAGTCGAGTCGGATAAGACGCTGTTGATAGCAGCGAAGTCACGGAGTTGGAGGCTAAGGCCTTGCTCTGCGTCTACAGCGCTTGGCTTTCCATCAGAGTTAACGATTTCCTATGTTTCAATCAGCAGAGACCAATTTTCCTTCTATAATTAAGGTACCTGAGCTACCGTCCTCACACAGTCAAAGTCATCAATGCCATCTTCACCCGTTGTGATTCGTACGCGCCAAACAAAAACGCTCGCCCCTTTGCCCTTGTAAGCTAGATTCAAGCCAATCACAACCTGTATGCCCCCGTTGGATCCGCCGATATAGTCCCATGCGACACGATCCAATTTCTTCAGAGACTGGGAGAAGGCCACCTCGATCACAACACCTGGCCACTTCGCTTGCGAATGCCAAAAGCTTCCATCCGGAGTATGTTTGTTGATGTTTCCATCATCATCCGGCAGAAGTTCAAGATCCACAGAACCACTAGGTTGGATTTTTGTCGAGAACACCCGGTTCGCAGAATTCTCAACGGTACGATGCTGTCCTAGCTGGCTGTCAATCTCGCTGACAATGCTCGACACACAGAATTCATGTGGTGTAGAGGGCATGCGAAGGACGAATTGTTCGGCTCGGGAGGAATAGTCGTACCTGTTACCCGCACAAGATTAATGGAAGCGTGCGACTGCGCGGATGAGCTGCATACCGAACCTTGGTCTGGAAGTATCTCCACAACGGTTGATCAAGCTCCAAAGTCTTGAGGAGATGGTCAAAATCCCTGTGTGCCAGATGGAAAACCTTGCCGGGACTGCTTAGAGGGCGCTGTCCTGCAAGCTGGAGTTCAAGGCACTGGATGATATTCAGCACCTGTTTGGAAGGCGTCTCTTCATCAGTTGGAGGAGGCGTAAGAGGCGCCTTGTGAAAGCTTTCGGGAGGAGTGATGTCAATGAGATTTGACATGGTCGCGTATTAAATAGCAATGCTTGCCATGTCTCAGAGGAAGCGGATCGCGTCAAGGTCGAGGTCAGGGTCAAACGATGGAAATAGTGACGTTGATGGAGTGTTTTGCTGATAGAAGACTAAAGATACATGAGGTAGGTAGTTGCAGTTTGAGCCTCACCGGTTTCTCCCGCAATTAGCGTATGCAGAAAGCTATGGAATCCTTGGCATCGCGCCCCCCCCCCCCCACCTTTACTAATGAACCTCGACATTCTCGCTAAGCCTTAGAAAGATAAATCAAATACCTTAGCGGAGCAACATAGAAAGTATTTACAGTTATTGTATGGTTAACTAGCAATAACTGTAGCGGCATCGAAGAGTAATTTGCCAGGTTTTGGCTTGTAGAATATATTGGCCTTGAAATCCAAGTGGGAACGATAAAATCTGGCGTAAGGAGAGATCCGTTGTGGCCCCACACCTGGGCTTTGTCAGTTGAGAATTCACTTCCTGATCCTGAGGTTATAGACAGGAGAAATAGAGCTCAACTTCACTGATGAATTAGCTCAGCTAAAGGACTCCGTACAGCAGGCTTGCCATTCTTCGTCGTCTTCGCCTTGGGCTCTGGGAGCTTATGTATGCGGACTAAATGCGCAATGAAGTTGGCCTTGCGGTAACACATCCACCATTCTAGTTGACCGTGCTCTTGTTCTCGTGCTTCATTCAACTTGATATATGTCAAAAGACTTCGGCTCAGCAGAAGTAGCAAAGGTACAGATACATATGACTGAATCTCTTGGTAAACGTGCTTGTATCAATCCAAAGGTGAGTGGAATCTCTTCACCTTGAACTAATTCAGAGTGAACGACTAGGATTCCTTGTGTGAATAGATAACCGTCCCCCGGACTAGGCAACAACGAGTCTCGCATGAAGTCCTCGGTTCGCTTAGTGGGAGGCACGATTGGTATCCATCAATGGAAGACAGAAACTTTTAGATATATCCTCGAACGTCTTTTAAGGCATCTTAACAAAGCAAGGAGTCGTCCAAATTTGTTTGCATTAGGTGAGGGGGATGAGTGGGTTGGAAAGGGTTGGAATGGAGGAGAAGGGCCAATGCGAGGAGGGTGGGAAATGAAGATGTCCATAGAAAAGGCATACCCAACCCTCTTCATCATTGCATGCAAACAATCTCTTCCCTCCGCGGTTGGGTTGCAGGGCTCTCGGAAGACTCAAAGTTGCCGGTTTCAACGTTGGCATCAAGTGTAGCCTCAAATTTCCACCCACGCCCAATCTCGCGTCAGGTAGCTCTACCCAGTCAAAGTCAGCTGTGAGGCTTTCGAAATACCTAAGGGTGTAGGTTTCCGTTGTAGCGTCAAAGACCTCACCATGGCAAACTCCATTCCAATCGGACCGTCCAGTAGACGTGCTTCGGTCGACCTCGACGCTTAGATTTGACTTGATGGGTGGCAGGGGAGCGATTGACACACCTTCAGCACTTTCAAGCGTCGACCTCATCGGAGAAGAATTGCGTAAACTTGACTGAATGGCAGTGTCAGCTATTGTTTTTGCAGAGGGTTATTCAGACTGACCTTCAGAGAGTCCGTGAAAATTGCTGAGGACTTCTGCGTCCTCGCCATGGCAACACCTGAACTGCCTAGCTGCCTTGTCTTCGTCGTTCTTCTGGCTGCGCTTTCTTGAAATGTAGTACGTGATACGAATTCAAGAGGGCATCGCATAAATTACAAATAGGCTTACTGTCCTAGCTGCATGATACTTTTCGAATAGCTTTTTACTATGCGAACAGCAACAAGATGTTCCTCATGGACTCTTTCAAGGTCAGCGAATCACAAACGTGGTTATCTTTCTCAGAATACACAGATTCATAAAGTTAACGTTAACGACGCTCAATATGCGATATATTTTTGTTGAAGCGATCATTCTCAGTTGACGACCATAATCGCGAACAATGTTCCTGAATAACTCGTTGAACTCTCAAGGGAACTGGGTTGAGAGCGGGTGAAGGATGCGACTGAACCGAGTTAGAAATACAATATACGTTCACGTCGATTTGAGGAAGGAGAAATCTTCAGCTGCAAAAAAACATCCTTCCATGCTGCCGTGTCTAATTTGGCTTCGCTACTATTGATTGTGCCGTTCGAGTCCGGTATTACTGTCCCCAGAATCACTACCATCGGCACTCCTGTCGCCAGTGCTGATTCCTCCGGTGTTGCTCCCTGCGCTGCGGCAAGTCAGGAACATCATTATTTTCTTCTCGACATTTATCTACTGAGGGTCCCAGTCAAAGCTGCCGGATCTCACTACTAAACTTTCGCTAGAGTAAGAGTGGTAGCGGTAGTTAGGGGGGTTATAGTTATCGTGGAGGTGTTTTAGTAATAGAGAATTGTAACAAGAATAGTAGCGCTAGGCCTTTAGGTATTGATATCGCTCGAACGACTTAATACTTGATTGAGATTATTCTGATCTCTGATATGCTGGAAGAAGTGCTGCAGAAACTGCCGCATAGAATGAAAACGCCTCCGCAACTTACAGGTTCATTATTCTCGTCGTCAGCGATCCCCAAAATCCGAGGATCCTCCCAAAACAGATTTACTCTTTGAAGTCATAGCCGGCCTTGACTATGATTAGGTTTGTTGACGATGCCCCTTCATTGCTTACTAAGGACCCTATAGGTTGACTCTTCGAAGTGCCCGCTGAAGACCCTTGAGGGGCGATCTCTGCGGAGAGAGAGAAGCAGTGAAGCTATGGCGGACATTGCACGCGGACTGCCGAAGGGGTACAATGTTGGCGCACGCTGATCATGTAAAGTAATATGATATTGTCAAAGACCGAGAAATATGATGGTAATTTCTCAGGTTATTTTGATACTTGATCTGCAAGTACCTCCTTCTCAAACCAGGGTCGATACTGCTCATCGATCCACTTTGCTAATCTTCGAATGGCGGCGATGACGCGGTAAACACCGGAAAGAGTTCCCGTGTCGCCCAGCGGCAGATATGCAAGCATCTCAAGTCTGGGGTCTGGTTTCATAGATGCCAGCATCAATTTCCACTCATGCCCCTGGACAAGGACAAGCGGAAGGACTGGAAGGGCGGCAGATCGATCCTGCGTAAGCTGGCGCAATTTTGCAAAATGTGCGGCGGTCCACATTCCCAATTGCACGTAGGCTGTGTCTTGGTCGACGGCCCCACGCGTGGTCTCTATGCTCACTGCTATTGGATTGAAGCGAATCCACTCGGCAGATGTCTGGTTGATGCTGGGGACAAAGCGTTGACTGCTAAGTTTGGTAACAACACGGTTCCTGAAGTCGAATGAGGAGTCTATGGTCATAACGTAATCGACAAGCTTCGACTGCATTGGTGTGGTGGCAACAGATGGAACCAGCGATTTGTCTGAGATGCGCGCGGTAGTGACATCTTGGTACCAGATGCCTTTCGATTTCCAATGACCGCGTAGAGCTAGGCGGAAGAGCCGGCAGTGTACCTCACTGTTCCAGGTGGCTTCGGGAGCGCTTCTCAGTTGACAGTCCAATGCGATCTGCCACACTTCTTCCGCAGCTTCCCACAAAGCATTGTGACTGAGAATACCTGGAACTGTAAGATGTTCTTCGCCCTCTTCATTCATCAGCTCGAACGTGTCCACGTCTTCCCCAATGTCTTTCATTTTGTGCTGAATAGCCCTGGGTATCACACGTATTCCCTTTGAGATCTGCCTCAGATCCCGGACAAGACCAATGACCTCTTCAGGCACCTTGTTGCCTTGTACGCCCATCGGTATCATGTCTATTGGCACGTTGGAGAATTGAGTGTCTCCTAAGCGCTTCGTTGGGCTGCGAGAGCGACTGGCTCGTGAGGATGCGGCGGAGTCGCCGCGCGAAGGAGAGGAGGCTGAGAGCGAGGGCTCCGTTGCTGGAGGTTTGAAGGTCTCAGGCGGACCATCAGAAAAAGATCGTCTGGCTCTTGGGGTTTGATCCTAGATGCTGTCAGCACAGGCGCAGAACGAGCGTGGTGGGTCTGTTCTTGTACAGGATCTAGGGTAATCTTTTGTAGCTCCGACACTTTCGGCGTGTGGGCTAAGTCTTTTGTCGGCGATTTGCGAGAAGATTTGCGGCTCATTGCGTTGCCGGATATTGCTGCGAGACGTCGAGACTTGCGAGGAAATTGTTGTGGGTGTTGCTGGGACTGAGGATGGCTTTTTCTCTTCCTACCGGGCGCATCCGCGAGGCTGACGTCGCATTTGCTGTAGTGTCCAGGAATGTCAGGTTGTCCATTCAGCCAGGCGAAGACACTGCTGGTCTGACTTTGATGACCAGGGTCGTTAGGCATTGAAGTATGGTGGACGCGCTGAGAGTTGGGAAGGAAGAAACGCGGGAAAAGTTGGAAGCTGCGGGGAACTGGTTGGCCCCGCAATATTGCCTCTCATTCTTCTTCATTTTCGTCACCATCTTTTATGTTCTTCATCTGCATCTACAACAACATCATGCGAATGTTTGCCTTGAGGCGTTGAAGCTTCGTCACATCTCTGACCTATTCTCATCACTTCTTCATAAGTTCATCAAGGTCGAAGAAAGATTCACTGAATCTCGGTCTTTTCACGCCTTGACGAAATTGTTTGTTGACATTGCTTGGATCTAGCAGGCCTTGATATAATTCTCAACGCGTTCTATATCTTTCTTTCTTAGGCTGTCTATTTTTCATAACTTGTAGTTTTCATTATCTTCTAGCTTAGAAAATCTGTAAATGGCTAATCTCTTCTTTGTGATTGAGATGTAAGATATAAAGAAGTTTTAATAAAATCTCGATCGATTTTGATGACAGCAAGTTTGATGCTTTTGTTCTTGATAAATTACGATAGCGATAATAGCGCTAACTTGAACTCATAATCTGTTGATATATAAGAGTCAATAGAAGTATATGCATGTGAATGTAATGATTGAACTACTTTAGAAAGTAGAAACTACGAAGAAAGAAAGAAGGTGAAAACTCTCAGTGCCCTCCAGCCCTATAGGGCTCGGAGCGGAGATTACTAGCCATAGGGGCAGCAGTACTGTTCCCTGTTTTCAATACTCTGCGATATTTGATTTGTATCTACATTCAAGAGTGATTCTATGTCGGTAGCAAAATACATTTTTTAGAAAGAATCGTACAGAAGTGGTGTACAATCACCAATCATGAAACTCCTATAATCTGGACCGGCTAGTAAATTTCCAGAGCCATCGGCATCACCGCCACCTCCAGGGGTTCGTTATCGTCACTCATCACCATCTCGCATCATCTACTTATTCTGTCTCCAAAGCCATTTCTCGAACTCTTCCTTTCCTAATCCCTTTGGAATTTTCGTTTTAGTCTGTCTCCATTGCTTCGACGTCTCAAACAACCGATGGCTTTTTGTGTTTTCTGCCACTAGTCTTAAATGCAAGGTCCCCGGACTATCTTCCCCCTCGCAGCATAACCTCGCAGTATATGCTCTTTCGGCAAAGAACTTTGCCCTCGCCTGGTCTCCGTGCGCTACGACCGTCTGGAATGCATCGTAGTATGCCTTTGGAAGCCTGGCATCCGAGATTTGCTCGGCTTCTAGTAGCAATATGAGTGTATATACTTTTTGGAGATGCTCTTGAGGATGCAGCATGAGATGTGCGCCGTCGCCGATGACGTCGTCGAGGTATTGGATCTCCTTCAGTCTATCGTCGCTAAGCCCGCGCTCGGTTTTTGGGAGGCTGCAAAGGCTGCAGGTACAATCGAAGCCGAAATTGGTTTGAAGGTGCCTACGTCGAAATTTGAAAGGGCCGGTATGGGAATATGAGATTGTTGTTTCCTCGCCCTTAGCGATCTCCCTGACTGCATGTATTGTTTCTTCGCCAATGCTCGCGTTCCATGTGTGTTGGCAATTCGGGAGGCAAGCGTGATTGATTCTAGAGGCCTGTAAGAAGAGCCCACCCTCTGTTGCATCAGGGCCTAATGGGAGGGTATTGGTTTTGGCAATGCCGAGGAAGGGGCCCAAGGAGCCTCGAAAGTTGTTGTGAAGGCTGAGAAAGGCTCGTTGATTGTCTTTTGAAACTTGTTTAAGTTTGTTGGCAATCAGCTGATTCATGAGATCGTGGTTGTTTCCTATACCCGAGAATGTGAAGATGGGTTTTTCCGATAGGATCCGATTGCCCTTTGAAACGGTTTGAGCTGCGATGAGTCCTAGACCTTTCTTTGGTATTGATCTCACGATATATAAGGTAAGAAGTGCAGTAGTCTCTACCAACCCTGCATTATCTGTGCGGGAAATGTTTAACGTGGGACTATTGATCAAGGAATTTGAGGTGGTACATATGCCTGGAGGCTGCTGAGCTGTTAAAAAAAGAGAGTAGTATGGAAGATTGAAAGACCGACCGATTTATTGTAGCTTTGGAAGGACTCGTTGACTGCGTTCCAATCATAATATCCAAAATCATCGTTAATTTCGTGCCAAAATTGCACCCGCTGGCCAAAATTCTTTCTAGCTATGTGGTAAATTCGACGGATATAGGGTTCTGCAGCTGCTGTTGTAGGTCCGCTGACCTTAGAGCTGAAGCGAAGGAACTTGTGACCCTCAAGCGGCAACCGCGGATGCTCCCCAACTTGGAACTCAACCACACGTGGCTGCACTTGGAACATAGGGTCTTTGTTATACACTTCCTTGAGTTCGTCGATGAAGGCCAGCCAACGAATTTTGTCACAGTCCGACTCGGTAAGACGTGGCACCATGTCAAACCCGCAGTCAAAACCCATGATGAAGAGGCAATGTCGGATAGGAGCAATCACAAATTTGAAAGCCAAAGAATACGTTTTCAAAGGAACGGAGTTAAAGCTTCACAAGAAACGAGGCGGAGTATGAGACGAAGCGTCAGTAATCAACGTCGTTAGAAGGGGTTCTCCGAAATCATATCATCTGGAAGATTGCGAGAAGCTCAAAATTAAGCGTATAATAGTGCGCTCGATCGAATGGTTAGTCGGCCTGTTGATGAGTTGAATTTGACTTGTCGGGAGCCAGTAATTGCAGAATGACTGGTCTCAATAGAGACCGCCAGGTGGCAAGTGTTGATTGGCTGCCGTCTGCACAGAAGATCGGACCAGTCATTGATGGACTACCAGACCAGCGTGACCAGTCATATGCTGTTCCTCCCCGCTGCCTCCGCTCAATCATGATGTTTCGATCTGTCGAGTCAGAAGTTGTCGCTACCCACCAACATTCTCGAATCTTCTTGCGGCGCCTCATCCTTCTACACGGCGTCCACTCTTCACTCCCAACATCCACTTCTGGCCCCCCCCGCACCACCAAAACTATTTGCCAGCCATGGTCCACCGCATCAGCTGTAGTGTACATCAAAAGTGGCTAAGCTCCCTTGGTATGCAAACTGAGAAGTTGTGTACGCCCAAAAGGTGTGGAAACAGGAAGGAGATGAAGAGGGTATGCAACTTTTGTAAACTCGGGGGGTGTGTCAAATTGGAAGGGGATGTAGACTGAACGGTTGTGCAAACTGCAGTGATATGTACACTAAGATGGTTTGTAGACTGAGAGCGTGTGTTGAAAAGTGCGCATACTGTAGAGACGTGTGGACCGAGAGGATGTGCAACCTCGAAAAGTGTATCGGCTCTGGCTTCGCACATAGTTACTCAGCTACCTTATCTTCGGCACCTGATTTGTGACTACAACGACGTTCAAGTTCGCACTCGCCGTATTCACTTGGTCTGACAGCTTGAAAGCCTGAGTAAGCAGACCGGCATTCTCACCCCCGGCGATCGGTAGCTAACACAGACCGCGAGCAGGATTTGCTCAATCAAGCGCTGAAGGAAGATATCTTGAATGATGACTACGTCAGCCTATTCTGCCCCAGATTCATGATCTTTTTGCTGACTCTTTCCCAGATTCTGTTCATCTTCGTCTACTATGTCTCTAAAAATGCTAACCGTGATTTACTCAATGAAGAGCAACATCGAGTCTTCATTCATCATCGTTTAATGAATCTAGCGAGCCTATTTCGAGCGAAAGTGACAGAAGTTCATTTGTCAAGAGAAGAGCAACAGCATGTTTATGATGAAAAGACGTTAGTAGAAGAAGAATGATAAGAACTGACTTGAATATCTCAGCTAAACTGATCGTTGAGCCAGATTTTTATACCTACTTTCTGACTCAACTCAAGTACTCAATATCAACATCATGATTCAACTTGAATACTCGATATCAATCTCGTGATTCAACTCAATATCAATCTTATGTCATGTTTTAATTTCAGTTCTTGACTTGATTCATCAAGCAATTGAAAATTCAGAATTCATGAGAATACTATCTACTTGTATGCATGAGATTTTCATGCAAACGAGATTTTCGCGCATGCTAACTAAAACTGTATATATGAATGCTATTTTTAGCATGCTAAACTTAATACTATCTGTTGCTAATCTTTTTAAATTAAAGTGCGTAAAAACTCAGTTTGCACAAAAACTTCATGCATACAAGTACTACTAATAAAGATTTTTCAAGCAGAATTCACAATACTATGAATAATGCAAAAAAGTAATGCAATTAATTAAAGCTGTTATGATTCTGATTTAGTTTAATTCTAATCAATATATAATCAACTTTAACATGTTGATTGCATATTGATTAAAGCTTATTCAGTTTCAGTCTCAATCTCAATCAACTCAATTGAGTTTAGTGAATATTTGAGTTAAAGATGATGTCATCAAGTTTCTGCATCATCTGTGTAAGATATCAATTCTTTCAAGTTTAATATAAAGATCAGAAATATACATATAAGCTGCAAGTTTTTTTCTGTAAATACTTTTCTTTTTTTAACATTTATTCATTAGATTGACAATGAGATTTATCTGTACATGATGTTGACTACGAATCTTTTGATTCTATTCTGTGTTTGAATAGAAGTCAGAAGAGTCAAGAAATCTCAATTTAACGCAGTTTGAATGATGTTAGAACGTTACATGAGCAGAAAAGTTATCATGCAGAGTTTTCATTCATGTGACAACATTTCTTTCTAACAATCACAATCAATCTATGAAGAAGATTAATAACATGTCAATGTCAGTAAGAGATGAAAAGATACTACTAGTGAAAAAAACAATTCAGATGAAGAGTCTGCAAGTTGTGATTATAAGTGATTGAAGAATTTGCAACTCGTTGACTGCGTCAATATTGAAACATCTTCATCACATTAACAATGTCATCAAGTAATCGATGAAAAGATATCAGATAAAATAGTTATTTCAGATGATGAGTCTGAGAATCATGATTACAATGCTTGAAGAAGTAGTGACTCGTTGATCATGCTGATATATTGAGAGAGCTTGAACTTATCTTTTTTACTTAATGTCAGATCATACATTTATCTACATGAAAAATTGAGAGTGCATGAGAATAATCAGAATGCATCTCTACTATCAATCAGTTAAGCATTGAATGATTGTGATTGCACATTTATACTAACAATCTATTCAACGTCTACATGACACAAGTCAAATCAAGAGAAGAAAAGAATTATTCAATACAATCACACTTTATTTTCTTATCATGTGCATCTTTCTTTCATCACACATTTCTCTGCTCAATGAATGATAATCATTAAGCAAGAGAACACAGTTTCTGCGTTACAATCATGAGCATCACGAGTGCAAAGAAACATCTTTCATCTTCAAATTGAAAATTGAATCAAAACATCATTGTATAGAATATCATCAATGAAGAGCAGAGCAAAAACAATGCATCATAATCAAACAGCACAGATACTTTCATCAAGAGTTTGCTTGAGCATCATGTGTTAAATAGAAGCTATAGATTCATTACTGATAATATAGTATCAATCTTACTGTTTCAATGACATGAAGTTATCATGTAGTTGACGAGCGATTTTCTCTCTCAGAGAGTTTTGTTCATTCAATACACATAGCATAAAGTTTCTCATAAATTGAGTCTAAATCAATGTTACAAGAGTATGAATTATAATCACAATCACATTTATTCATTAAATTAACAATGAAATTCATTTATACATGATGTTGACTATGAATCTTTTGATTCTATTCCGTGTTCAAATAGAAGTCAGAAGAGTCAAGAGATTTCAATTCAATACAGTTTAAATAATGTTAAAACATTGCATGATCAGAAAAGTCATCATGCAGAGTTTTCATCTACGCTAAACTGATTGTTGAATCAAGTTTTCATATCTAGACTGATCGTCAAGTTGAGTTTCAATATCAATCTTCTAACTCGATTCGAGTACTCGATATCAATCTTCTGACTCGACTCAAATACTCGATTTCAACATTTTGACTCGGCCTGATATTGATCTCGAGTCGATACTCGATTCGAATTTTCGACTCGACTCATCAAGAAATCGAAAATGACGTCAAGAGAGTTAAATATAGAAATTTTTCCGGTTTTTCGCCTTTGCATTACCTTTTTGCATTATCTTTTTGGTAGAAAGCTATAAAGGGAAACATGAAGAGAAACATGAAGAAAAACATGAAGAGAAACATGAAGAAGAACATGAAGAAAAACATGAAGAGAAACATGAAGAGAAACATGAAGATTGTTTGATAGAAAGCTTTGATAGAGAGTTATGATAGAAAGCTATGATAGAAAGTCATGATGAGAAACTATGAAGACTGTTTGATAGAAAGTCATGAAGAGAAGTCATGAAGAAAAGTCATGAAGAAGAGTCATGAAGAAAAGCTATGATAGAGAAACATGAAGACTATTTGATAGAGAGTCATGATAGAAAGTCATAATAGAAAGTCATAATAAAATATTTATCTATTTATTTTCATGTCTTGATGAGTCGAGTTGAAAATTTCAAATCAATACTTGATTTCAATTCTCTGACTTAACTTGAATACTCAGATTGAACATCTCAATTCAACTCAAATACTTAAGTCAAGAATTCTGACTCAAATCAAGTCTTGATGAGTTGAGAACTCAATTCAATCTCAAGAACTTAACTCATCATGATCAGTTTAATCTACGTGACAACATTTCTTTTAACAGTCACAATTAATTTATGAAGAAGATTAATGACATGTTGATGTTAATAAAAGATTAGAAGATACTATTAGTGAAATAAACAACTCAGATAAAGAGTCTGAAAGTTGTGATTACAAGTGATTGAAGAATTTGCAACTCATTGACTACATCAATATTGAAACATTTTCATCACATCAACAGTGTCATTAAGTAATTGATAAAAAGATATCAGATAAAATAGTTGTTTCAAATGATGAGTCTGAGAGTCGTGATTACAATGCTTGAAGAAGTAGTGATTCATCAATCATGCTGATATACTGAAAAGACTTGAACTCATCTTTTTTACTTGACATTAAGTCATACATTTATCTACGTGAAAAATTGAAAGTTCATAAGAATGATCAGAACGCATTCTTTACTATTGATCAGAATCATGCATTGAATGATTGTGATTGCACATTTATACTAACAATCTATTCAACATCTACATGATATAAATCAAATCAAGAGCAGAATAGAATTATTTAATACAATTACACTTTATCTTTTCATTGTATACATCTTTCTTTCATCACATATTTCTCTGCTCAATAAGTGATAATTATTAAGCAAAAGAATGCAGTTTTAAACATTATAATCATAAGCATCATGAATGCAGAGAAAACATTTTTCATTTTTGAATCAAGAATTGAATTAAGACATCGTTTGTATAAAATATCATCAATGAAAAGCAAAGCAAAGACGATGTATCATAATCAAACAGCACAGACACTCATTAAGAGTTTACTTAAGTATCATGCGTTGAATAAAAGTTATAAATTCATTATTGATAATATAGTGTCAAATTTATTGTTTTAATGACGTGAAATCATCATGTAATCAATGAGTGATTTTCTTTCTCAGAAAGTTTTGTTCATTTGATATACATAGCATAGTTTTTCTCATGAGTTGAATTTAAATCAATGTCATAAAAATGTATGAAATACAATTACAATTATAATTACAATTACATTTATTTATTAATTAAATGATATTCATATGTGTCAGAAACTGAACTAGATTAAAGATACTATCAATATAAAAGATTGATATTATTATTACTTTAATAGAATCTAGATACAAGACAATATATCAAATAATGTATAAAATGAAAGACAAAGAATGAAAGAAAAGAATGAAAACTCAACTTTTATATACATGAATTGAGCAGAATCAAGATTAAACAATAGTTTTATTAATTTAAGATTGCAAAAGTTCATGCACATGATTAAAATGATTGAAACAGAATTGTTGAGACTAAATTAAGATGATAATGACTAAATTAATGATTTGATTCATTGAATTGCAAAACAGATTCAATGAATCAAGATTATTTAAAATATCAACAATTTATGTTTTAAATTAAGTTAATGATCTGACATCATGACAGTAACTCTTTTCTTCAAGACTGAGCTTCTGCAAGATGATAAGAAGAAACAAGATGAAATAAGAAAGAATTGAAGATGAAAACTGAAATAAGATAAAAATTAATGTGAATGCATTTTAATGTGATGAAGCACAGATGAAACTAAAATAAATCTGAGTCACATTTGAGTTAAATTTAAGCAAGATATCTGAAGAATAAAATGAGATGAGATGCATTTTAACATGATGATGTATAGTGAAATTGAAACACATTTAAATCACATTTGAGTTAAATTTAAATGAAATGTCTGAGTCAAATTTAAACAAGATCTGAGTCAGATTTAAACAAGATCTGAGTCAGATTTAAACAAGATCTGAGTCAGATTTAAACAAAAGAAAGATGAAATGCAGTTTAATGTGATTATGCACAGCAAAACTAAAATACATTTAAGTCACATCTGAGTCAGATTTAAACAAGATGTTTGAGTTAAATCTGAGTTAAGTTGAAATAATGAAGATTGAACTTAAAGTTTTTAACATTGACATTGAAATATCACACATGACAATACATGTGATTCTTTGATGACAGAATTGACGAGATGATATTCATTAAGCACTTACTCACAATTATTCAGAAGATGAAAAGACTTTTAAGTAAAGAAGTGATTTTCTCAATCGATGTAATACTTAAGCAAAGATGAGTTATAACATTTATTATGCTTGAAGTTTAGTATGCTGTTTACATATCAGAATCTTTCGTCATTTTTAATGATAATGAGTTCTCAAGATTTCTGATGTTGACTTGAAAGAAAGTCACTTGCAATATGATTCAAAAGAATGACATGAATGATTGAATGAATCTTTATGAATGTTGAAAGATTTAACTCAATGATCAGAGAATTGTTCTTGAAGACACGCTTGATCTTGAAGAAATCAATGTTATGATCATTTAACTTGACAATGAAGTGAGTGATGCTGAGATTGCAAACATTCAGTCAAACTTCATCTTCGATGAAGTATTTAAAACAAGAATGACAAGAGAGATTAACATTGAATTCATAAATGATCTGAGCTATAAGCATCTCATCATGTAAATGCTCAGTTAGTTTCTTCATCTTTTTGATGAACTCTTCAACATTGATTAACTTGTTTTGAGCTTAAGATGTAAGATTTTTAAGTAAAGACTCAGAAGATTTAAAGTTTAAACGTGAATTCTGACTTAAATTGATCAAGAAGAATAATGTTAAAGTGATTAATGATGATGTGTTATTGATGATGAATTTGACTTCAGAAAGTCACTTAGCTCAATCATTCTGCATGTAGTTGATGAAGACTCAAACATAATGCTTTATAACAGCATTAACTTTCTTGATTTGATCATTGATTTTAAAGTGATACATCATTGATAACTTAACATTTATCTTCAGCATTTTACATATATGCTTTCAAATATTGAAGATGAATTGTATATCTTGATCAAACATGAAGAACTTGAGTAAATCATGATGTTTTCAAACATAAGCATAAAAGCAATTGATAACTTCTTCAACTTTCATAAAAGTGATGAGAATTAAATGTTTTATTTTGATAAAATGATCAATGAAGATTAAAACATATTTATATGTAATATTCATAAAGATATTGAGCGATAAAGAATTTACATAGTTCATGAAAATATCATGTTAATAACATTTGAAAACTGAAAGAAAATACAATCATTCTTGAATTTGTTGTTTAAAGAGCTTAAAACATGTGCATATGTGACAGTTTCATATGAAGTGTTGAACATACTTATAAATGTTTGATCATCAATAAACTTGATTAATCAGTTCATAACTTTTTACTCTTTTTGAATGATCATTGATGATATTATCATGAGCGAGCTGAATGATACAAAGATGTAGTTTATCTGAGTTGAACATGTACTTTCTTTCTCAAAAGTACAGATGATTCTTATGTTCTTCACACTCGACTAAAGAAATCTTGTTGTGATGTTGTGCTTCATTATGAAGCACTTCAATTATCTGAGCTGTGAATTTATCATTAATTTCAATTTACTTTCACAATGTTTGAGTGAAAATATCAGTAAAATCTTCATCAAGATTCAAAATGTTTTGATTTAGCTGAGACTTGATGTTTTCAACATTGAATTCTTTGATTTTTAAATTCATGAAAGCTAAAATTTGCAAGAATGCTGAGATAATTGAAAACAAATATAACTGAACTGAATCTAAAGTGATGATTTGTGACTGAAGCTTTATGACTTTAATGTCAAAAATGTCAAAAATGAGATTCTCAACAATATTGAAATCTAAAACATGAGTTTTCAAAATTGTTTGATGTTGATATTGATATCAAGAATTGAATGTATTTTTTTTCTTAAAAAGATCTTCTGAGCGATGTGTCAGAGCATTCAACTTATCATTGATTTTGTCAAAACAATAAATGATGTGATAGTTGAATTTAAACAGAAACTCACTTCAATAAGCTTGATGATAACTCAACTGCTTAATTGACATGAAATACTCAAGATTTTTATGATTCATGATCATCTCAACAGAATAAATAAAGTCTTTAAGCTCTGATCATCATTTCTTGAAAGTGCAAACAATGATCATGAGTTCTTTATAGTAGATCTTGTAATTACACTTGATTGAGTTATGCTTCTTCAAAAAGTAAGTGACTGAATGAAGAATCTCATTTTCATCATACTGAAAAAGAATGTTTTTGAACATATAGTTCAAAGCATTGATTTCTATCACAATCTTGTGATCTGAATTATAGTGACAAAGAATAATTTTAAAAGTGAAGACTTTCTTAAGAATGTTGAATGCAATCTGATATTTCTGAAATCAGACAAAGAGTACATCTTTTCTGATGAGACAAGTGAGCGAAATAGTTATTTTACTATAGTCATAGATGAATCTTCTATAAAAGTTCGTGAAATCTAGAAAACTTTGAACGTCTTTGACGTTGATCAAGATGAGTCAATTGACAATGATGTTTATTTTAGAAAAGTTCATCTTAATCTCTTCAATGATGATTAGCAATTCTAAATACAAGACTTGAATGATGTGAAGCTTGCATTTGATTATATTTATCTGAAGATTTGCTTCTTGCAGCTTTCACAAAATGAGCTTGACATGAATCTCATGCTTAAGTTCATTGTCAAAATAAATCAAGATGTTATTCAAATAAGTTGTACAGAAATTATTTAAATGTTTGTAAAAAGTATTGTTGATATACTTTTGAAACAAGACAGACTCATTACATAGATTGAAAAGCATGACTATCTTTTATTCTTGACACGCTTCTCTGAGTCATCTGAGCAGATGATTCAGAGAAAGCTTTTCGTTATTAAATTTCATTCGACTAGCGAGATCATCTGTCTTTCGATCAATTAATCATCTGTCTTGAACTTCTACTAGATGCTTTCTGATGAAGAACTTTTGCTGACGAAGATTGTAGAGTCAATCGAGATCAATTCAACGATTTAAAAATTTCGGAAAAATATGAAGATTTGACTTAGCAAATGAGATCGAAAATATTGAGAGTTGAGATCGCTCAATCTCTCAGCTGTCAGCATCTTTCTTCGCTCGAATTGATTTCTGCGCGCTGACTATCTCACATACTTTAAAAGACGTAATTGTAGCTCTAAATTAGCTGAGTTCAATGCTTTCAAAATAATTGAAAAATATCAAGGTTTGATCTAGTAAATGAGATTGAGAAGATTCACTGAGTTAGTTGATCGCTCATCTAGTAGTATCTCTTTCTTCGCTCGAATCAACATATGCGCATTGACTATCTGACATACTTTGAGAGGCATAATTGTAGCCCTGAATTAGCTGAATTCAATGCTTCAAATAATAAAAAAAAAAAAAAAAATAAAGTCCGAACATTTGAACATACTAATGATTTTCTTAACTCAACTAAAAATTACGGGTAGGACGAACTGAAAAACCAAGCGGAGGAGTCCTACGGGGGGCAGGGTACGGCGCAAACTTTTAGTATTTCGTCGAG
>JAABUH010000530.1_pt1 | contig 55307 bp, 100 predicted proteins | sample 5559121 | NCBI WGS metagenome assembly JAABUH01 (sample SAMN10711871, study PRJNA513364) | rock metagenome | isolation source: Antarctica rocks | place: Antarctica: Victoria Land, Battleship Promontory nord | collected 2015-12-28 | reverse complement strand
GGGCTGCGGGGAAAAGACTGAGGCTGATGAGGTGGGTGCGGGTTAGATGAGAGCTATCTGTCGCACTCGGATTCGGTAGTCCTGAGCTTGGTTCGTAGGCTCCCGTCGGTGAAGGCCCGAGCTGACGGACGCAGAACCCGTTCTTCGTCCTCTCGTCAGCTCCCAGTCTCGCTGGGCGTATGCGTTTGTCTGATACCTTAGCCAATAGATCCGACGTGACTCCCCGTGTCGATCCTCAATTGAGTCGCGCCGCATCACTCATCCTCTCCTCCCTCTCCTTCATCCACGACCTCCGTAATGGCCAGCTGCAACCTGACGCGATACGTGGTACAGCACTCGACATGAGCCAGTACAACCGACTGTTTGGAACGTGTCGAGTGCCGACGGATGTGAGCTCATCCTTCCTCTATTTTTTGCTCGCACAGACGATTGCTGATGTCGGCAGAGGGGATGCAGGATAGAGGTCTCGGAGGAGAGTAGGCATATCGTGGTCATCCGCCGAGGGCAGTTCTGTGAGTGTTCAAGAAGCCCTGCATCCGCTATCGTGAGGCTGATGTATGGTGTCATTCAGACTGGTTCGACTGCCTTGACTCCAAGAACCGACCGGTACTGAATGACCGGGAGATACTGTCTAACCTCGAGGCCATCGTGAAGGATGGCGATAAGACTCTGGTACTCCAGGTTCGCCCCGCTCCGTCCAGCAATCATCAAGAAGGTGGTGCTCATGCTTTTCACTTCAGGTCGCCCAAAATGCCCTGGGTATCCTCACCACCGAGTCCCGCAAAGTCTGGTCTCATCTCCGCACCGAACTCGTGAAATCAAGCAAACACAATGCCTCGTGTCTGAACGTAGTCGAATCAGCACTTTTCGTGGTCTGTCTCGATGATGCTGGACCAGAAGATCTGGCGGAGCTGTGTGGGAACTTCTTGTGTGGTGGGTATAAGCTGGATGGAGGGGTCCAGGTGGGGACATGTGAGTTTGACCTTAGCCTCATCCTCTTAAGCTGATAGATGGTAGGTACAAACCGGTGGTATGATAAGGTAGGTGTATTGGAAGATAGAGGGACGAAACCGACACAAGCAGCTACAAATCATCGTCTGCTCGAACGGCGAGGCTGGCGTCAACTTCGAGCATACCGGTGTCGATGGTCATACGGTTCTACGATACGCCGCGGATGTATACACGGAACTCGTCCTTCTTTTCGCGAAAGTAAGCGCCACCAGGGCTCTCCTCCGCCGTGACTGATGTGCCTCCGGCTTCAGTCGATCAACCCCTCCACACCCTCCCTGTTCAAAGCTAAATTGTCTCCCTTTGCCAAATCATCCAAAGCCAAGCCAAACGAGCCCGAAGAAGATATCGAGACCTCGCCCAAGAAGCTCGAATGGCGGCTCACACCCGAAGTCCGAGCCGGTGTACGCTACGCAGAGACCCGAATCTCCGACCTCATCTGTCAGAACGATTCGCAAGCTCTGGAGTTTAAGGGATATGGCAGCAATTTCATCAAGAGGCATGGGTTCAGTCCGGATGCTTTCGTCCAGATGGCTTTTCAGGCGGCTTACTACGGATTGTACGGTGAGTAAGATCACCATTTACTGGAGTTCGACTTAGATGGTGCAGGGCGGGTGGAGAGCACATATGAGCCAGCGATGATGAAGGCTTTCTTGCACGGACGGACAGAGGCGATCCGTACCGTCCAGCCGGAAAGTGTGAATTTCGTCAAGGTAGTTTCTGACCATGCGATCCCATATCGGCCTCATGACCATCCAGGTTTTCTGCTCCGAGACCGCCTCATCGCAAGACAAGATCGTCGCGCTCCGTTCAGCTTGCAAACGTCACGTCCAGCTCACCAAAGAGTGCAGCACAGGTTTCGGCCAAGATCGGTACGTAATCCCCATTTTGTGCCTGCCCGCTGATCTCTCGCAGGCACTTTTACGCAATGTACTCGCTCATCCAGCGCGATATCCATGCTTCCGAGTCGTCCATGGCCGATGGCGACGGCCCCACTCACGGTCAAGTCCCAGCATCGACTGCACCGATTGACGAGACCAAGGAGAAGCCGAAGATTCCAGCGATATTCACGGATCCAGGGTACAACCTCCTCGGCACGAGTGTGCTCTCGACGAGTAATTGCGGTAACCCAGCTCTCCGACTATTTGGCTTCGGTCCCGTTACGCCGGAAGGTTACGGAATCGGTGGATGACCTTGAGCTACTCCTCGGATCCAGGCTGACGTTTCGCAGGGTACATCATCAAGGAGGAAGGTATCTCGGTCTGCATGTCCTCGAAACACCTTCAAACCCGTCGTCTCCTCTCGACACTTCAGGCGTACTTCCTGGAAGTCCGGACAATGCTCATCCAATCATGGAAAGAAGCCAATGATCGGCCGGAGGCCTTCATGGATCATCAGGGTGTACTGAGAGATGCCAGGACGGGGAAAGCGATCAGTATGGAGGAGGAAAGAGAGGGTGGTGGGGAGGACGAGGAGATGCGTGAGCAGTTCGGCACCTGGCAGTTGAAATGTTGCTGATAGTCGAGCGCAGTCGGAGGATTCGGCTTCTTCGATGTGGGTGCTCACGAGATTGCACCGCTAGCACGGAGACGGAGGCCGACAGTCGGTATGTCGTCCAGTCATCGCGGAGGCAGCGCTGATATGAGAGCAGGCAAGACGCTATCGATGGCGGAATATTGAGGAGGATATGTTTGGCTTGCTGGGCCCCTGTTGCACGGAAGACAATGCCATTTGCAAGATGTAAAGATGTATGCGATGCTTGGAAAATGACGTATGATGGGCACACGCAGAGGGATTAAACATCTCTGACCCAATCCTTTCCGTACCCGTTGAAGCTTTCCGATATCAGTGTGTATTCCGACTCTCCAGTCAAGGCTCACCTGAAGAATCCTGCAGGAGCTCCTGTAGGTGCAGGAGAAGCCGCGTTTGGTAAGGTGAAAGACATGCTAGATGTGGGCGGTGCTCCCGATCGCGGTGACGAACCGAGTTTTGCGGCGGCGGTATGTGTCCGATGCGTTGTCGAAGATCTTGAGGTTCGCGACGATTGGGTCGAGGCGAGGTCGCCCGCCTCAAAAGATAGCTTGATGCCCCCGAATGCAGAAGCAGTACCGTTTGTAGTCAACATGAGGTCACGTTCTGGCTGTGGTACAGTGCTTTTGACGGATGCGCCGCTGATATCCGGCTTGACGTCGACAATCGGCAAGCTGCCCGGAAGAGGGAGCGCGTCGATCATGATCGGTCCATTGGCGAGTGAGGCGTGCGCGAGATACCCCTTCGAGCCGGGTTTCGTACCGCCCTGCGTGAGTCTGGCTATCTTCATGCCCTTGATCCGGTTCTGAATCCGGGAAGAGTCCCGGTCAAGAATAGCTTCGACGTCCGCCACCACGTCGTCCGGAGTGTCAAACGAGATACGCGAAGGACTGATGGTCGATTGGCTGGGACTCGCGGGCTGTTCCCTCCTTATTGATGACGGTGCAACGGAACCCTCACGAGATCGCCCAAGCTTCGCCAGCCGTATCGAGCCGATGCGTCGCGCAAGGTCGTCGACCGTCTGTTGGCGATCTCGGATGGCGGCGTCAACATTCCGTACGGACCGTTGCACTCGCTCGAGAGCGGGTTGACTATCGATCATCAGCCGAGTCTCCTTCGATCCATGAGCTAGCCCACCCTGCTGTATGCCTCCCCGACTCTCTTCGGTCGGCCCGCTTCTTTAGTCCAGCGATACCAGCGTCGAGCTCCTCCAAGCGAGCTTCTGTAACCTGCTTGGTGTCAGATACGGTTCCAATTCCCATTAGCACATACCTGCACGGCCTTGCGCAGTTTCACCTGACTCGCAGCCTGTTCCGGGTTGAGATCCCTGACCTGCATGACTCGAGCGAATGAGGGATCTTGCTTAGCCTTCAGAAATCTGTCCGCTTGACCGATCTTCATATCGGCTGATACAATCGCTCAATCTCAATCCCGATGTAAAACGGATCACCTACTTTTCAATATGCGAGATTGCAATTCCCCAAGTTTCATCTCAGACCCGCTTGTTTCGGTCCTGAGCTTGACGACTTGTTCCGACAGGTCATCGACGATGGCGGCGATGTCCTTGATGGAAGAGAAGGGCAGGGCGTTGTGCCGATCGAGGTTTTCTCCGTGGACTTTGCCGAAATTCGATACCTCGAGAGCACGGTGGAATTTGGCATTCGCTTGGAGCGAGGATCTCAGCTTGGACAGGATCAGCTTCATCAAATGGTATTACCATGCACTCGCATTCTGCACGTCGGCCAGCAGATCTGTAATCATTCGCTCGAGGACGACAACCATAGATTTGTTGGCTCTTTCACGACGGGAAGGCGCGGCAGAAACGGTCGGTCTAGCGGGGACAGCAAACGTCGACGGTGGCTTCGCTGCTTCGTCCACGCCTGCTTGCGGAGAAGCCGCAGGTGGTTTTGCTGCTATAAAGCTGGGTGCGGCAGGGCTCGAAGGGAGAGGATTACCGCTTGGCTTGGCGAAGGAGAATGGCAATGATGATGAGGGCTTCATATCGGCCACCGGAGGTGTTGAAGCCTTTGGAGGCGCTGATGGCGGTCGACCGAGACCAAGGCCAGCACCGGGATTTGAAGCTTCTGCTGGTGCCGGCTGAGCGTTCGGAACTGGCGAGATCGACTTGACCTCCTTTTTCACTACTGGAGTGAATAGGTTGGCGACGGACGAAGCTGATTGAGGCTTCCCGGCCGGAGAGGCGGGCGGGGTCGTCGAGTCGACGAGTGTCTCTGGCGGATGCACGCTCAGCGGTGAACTCGTTCGAGCGGCGTGCTTGAGGTTGAAGGCAGGAAATTTCGGTACCGGACTGGCGGAGAATGCAGCTTGAGCTGGTGCTGGTGGTCCGAGGCGAGAGAGTAGCGATGGCTCCGGGGCGCTGATGGCAGCAGGACCCTTTGACACCGTGTCGTCCGTCGTCGGTGCCATACCTTCAGGATGTGAAATTTCGGTTGACGGGAACTTTGCTCTGGTTGTAGGTGTGTCCTCATCCTTCCCAGATTCTGTCGTATTTGATCGAGTCTCATCTGGTACGTACTCATCCGAGGGACTCCGAACCACACAGCTTTGCCGTCGTTGCTCCTGGTCGCGATGGTCACTCTCCCCTTCATAGCCTTCCTCATCTTCGTCCTCGTGTTCATCGGTGAGTTCCTCCTGAGAATAATCCCGCTCATCGTCCACAATCTCGGTCGCTGATCCGCTGTGATCTGCCTCGTCTTCCGATACCGGCTCTTCCACTTCAGGCTCATCGTCCGGGATCGGTAGGATGGTGGCAGATGAGGTGGCAGAAGGGATTGAAGCTGGCGTTGAGCTAGTTTCGACTGGCCTATTTGGCGGCTCACCCGGTTTCGAGGGGGTTTCGAGCTGTGATTTTTCACTGACAATGGACTCGAGGAAAGGGGGTGATGCCGGCTTGACAGGTTCGGCAGGTGGTTTCGTGACTTCTGGGACTGATGTCGTGGTCACCTGGGGAGCTGAGAAGGGAGACGCAAGAGGACTCTTCGTTGCTTCAGTAGGCTCGGTGCCTTCGCTCAGCATCGATAAGAATGCGTTCTCCACCCTCTTCTCGCCAAAAGCCGAAACACCGGCTGCTGCAAAACCGCCGAACCCTCCAAAGCCGCGCGGTTTAGGAACAGCATCCGTAGATGGCGATGCAGGCTTAGCCGCGAAGCTTCCGAATCCGCCTGTGATGTTGGCGAAGCCAGCGGCCGGTGATGTCGGGGCTGTGGGTTTACCGAAAGCGATCGGCACAGAGGGCTGCCCAAATGCAGACCCGCTGGAGCTCGTTGGCGTCATAGGGGACTGTTGACCGAATGCGGGGGCCGATGTCGGTGCGGAGGTCGTAGAGGATGCTGGACTTGCGAAGGCAGCGGGCGTGCTGCCGGGTAGGAATGCTGAAGTCGTCTTATTCGCCGATTGACCAAATGTGCCCGAGCTCGACGCGCCGCCAAACGCCGTAGCAGGCTTGATGAATGCGGAGGACACTGCCTGCGGTCTCTGACCGGATGTCATAGGTACGGGTTGCAAAGGTGGAGAGTTGGGCGGCGAATCGTCGTCCATGCCCCCTAGCCTGCCTGAAATTCCGACGGGTGACGTAGGAGGTGAGTCGTCGAGACCTGGTAATGCAGCGTTAGAGGTATCGAGTGCTGAAGAGAAGCCGCCAAGACCGGAATCCCCGCTATCGGTCTGGGCCAACGGCGAAGGTGAGGATGCTGTACCGGCATTGAGATTGGCTGCATTTTGAAATTGCGAAGGGGACCCAAAGCCGGCAAACGCTGAAGATTGGGACGGTCCTGAATTAGGCGCCGGCTTGGTGCCAATTGCACTTTGCCCGAAGCCACTGCTCGACCCAAATGCGCTGACCATACCGCCACTCCCAAAGGGTGACGCCTGTGATGGTCCCTGAGTGCTTGGGGTAGCAGCAGGTCTGGCAGGCTGGCCGAATGCTGATGCACCAAAGCCAAAGCCAGTGGTCGCAGATGCAGGCTTGGCTCCGAAAGCGCCAAAGCCTAAGCCAGTGGACGTGATCGACGAGGAGCCGAAGGCGGAAGCGGTTGCTGGCTTTGCGAATTGACCGAAACCAGAAGATCCAGATGACGAGCTCTCTGCGAAGGGCGACGAGGGAGAACCGAACCCGGCAGACGCTGGTTTGCCGAAGGACTGTGCCCGGAAAGCGGCAGGAGTGCGTGACTGACCGAAAGCGGACTGACCGAATGCTGCGGGCTTTGTATTGGCGAGTGCAGAGGGCGCAGTGTTGGGGCTAGTGCTTGCCGGGACAGAGGATTGACCGAAGGCTGACGCACCGAATGCTGCCGGCTTCGATGATGATCCGAATGCGGGCGTGGTGCTTTGGCCAAAAGCCGATCCGCCGAACGCTGTGGGATGTTTCACGGGCGTTGAGGGCGAGGTTGACAGTCCAAACGGGTTCGAGCCGAAAGACGCTGTCCGTAATGACGACACCTCGTTGGTAGAGTTCATCGCCTGCTCTGTCCGCACATCTTCCACTTCTCCAGGCTTGACCATCCCCTCATATCGGCCGGCGTCGGGATATAGAACATCGAAAGCCAAAATCAGTCCTTCTTGGCTGTAGGCAAGCAGTCGGGGGGCAGGAGGTAAGTCGGGTTGCTCTATTCCTCCTTGAATGCCCTGTCGGATCCCCTTGTCGCTAGTCAAATCCAGCGACAGACCTAGACAAGAGGTCTCGTCTGACACGCCCTTCTTCGCCGCCGGCATAATACCTCTGGCCGTCTCATCGAGAATCAGGACCTCCCATTTCGAAACCTCGCCCTTTCCTGCGGGCTGCCCGTGCATGACAGCGATCTCGGACGCTAGGCCAGACATGACGAAGCTCAAATGCTTCGTCTTGGCTCCCCAGTCCCTCAATCCAGCGAAATAACGGTAAGTCCCGGATCGTCCTGTCACTCCCATCGTGTCGAGAGGATCAAAAAACTTTGTGAAGGTGAAGGCCGCACCTTGACGGTGAATGACGAACATCTCGAGGAGGTCGGAGGGTTCTCCGTTTGCTTGCGCATAAGCTGTAAGGAAGAGGTCGTTCTCTAACCATCTGACGAAGGACGGGTAGTACTGCACAGACGGATCGAGTTCAGGTGGAGGGGGAACCTCGGCTTTTGCTTCACCTTCTGGTGTATATTGGACCAACTTTCCGGAAGGAGTTCCAACCACTATTTGCTTTCCTTTTGCTGACCAGCATGCTGTGACATCGGTCAGCGAAGACGAAAGCAGTCATTCCTCACTGACCGCAGGTAAAAGGTCCTGGAAGAGGTGCTGAGAGCTTCGAGCTGTTGACATCGGCGACGACGAGACCCTCTTTTGCGAGCAAGACAACATAGCCCGACAAGGTATCGGCAGGGGTAGACGCAGTTGAGGACGACAAGTCGGATGAAGGCGGACAGGGATTTGGCAGAACATCGAGCAGATATGACGGCAGATTCGAGGTGAAGGTATTATAAGGTTGTAGCTGTGTCGTGTAAGTGTATTGATTCGGTGAAGACGACCAACCTTGCGTTCCATGACTTCTCGTATTATCCAACAATAGATGCCCGCTCCATTCGCCAGAGTGACCGCCAGACGAGTCTCGGCCACCGCTAGCCTGCCCTAGGTCAGCTGTGCACGAGCGGATGGAAACCCACCTACGTGATCCAGACTGGTCGAGCAGGTAGTGAAAGAGTTCGGACCGGTGTCGATACAGCCGAAGAGTCCTTCGCACTTCCCTCAAACGCCGCACGAAAGTCCGCTAGCCGGTGTATCCGTACATCTGTCCAGCTTGAGCTGGTGCGAATCATCATGAAAGCACCCACCATTGTTGCCACCAACGAAGAGCAAACCGAGAGCATTCGAAACCGCCATCAGGCAGCAGTCCAGAGGCAGACCGTCGAGGTCCACCTTGTCGCACACTCGGACGTTGACATCGTGATTCGCCTTGATAAGTCGAATCCACTACATTGAAGATTCAGTGTTTCCGACGATGGACAGATGGAATCCGCTCACATCAACATCAACCTCCTCGCCCTCGACTTGTCGGGTGCTTGGTCCACCAGAGGATGACCCCTCGTCCATCTGGAAAGCTCCAAACGGGTTATTACCAAGCATAGAGAGAGCGACCAGCACCAGAGCACCTATCAAGCCAAAGTAGGGACGAGCAGACGGTCGAGACGGCAGTGGGCTTCCTGAACACATCAAAACACGTGGGTGAGCAAAAGATCAGGTTCTGGCCTGATCATCATTTTCCCTCATATTCGTCTCGTGTCGAATAAGCAAGACTGTCCGACCGCGCAAAGCAGGCCATGCCCCCGTATCAACCCCTACACGACCGTCCAGACTACTTCGCCTCGTTGAAGCCCTCTCACCCCCGTTCCCCGCACTACGCCTCACCCGACCTGGACCCGGACGAGCCGTACCCTTGGACCAGACAGGGGTTGGCGATGTGTTCCGAGCAAGACGAGTACGAAAAGGGCGAGGGCGTGGAACAGCTGGATGACGCTCGAGAGGAGTACCAGGACGAGGAGAATGGGAACGGTGATGATCTTGAGGAGCTTGAGCAAGAGCCCCAAGCCGGACCGAGTCGAAAACGTCCTCGAACGGAGGACGAGCGACCTGCAAATGGCTCTCCAAACCACGCCGCCCTATCTCGAAGAGTCGTGGATACGCCAATCATACCCTCCGTCTTTGGGATCTCGCCGCGGAATGAGTTCACGAAGACCGTGGGGGAGTTCATCATGGCGCATTGTAGGGGACAGGACAACGTCGAGGTGGGTCCGCGAGACCAGCACGACCGGGAAAGGTGACGTTCTGCTGACCTATTGTATGCGGATGCTTGGTCTCGCGGTGTAGATTGAGGTCAAGCTTGGGACCCTCATGTCGGTGACCAATCCCGGGGAACCATTACGCCGGATCCGGATGCCTGCTATGAGCGAGATGAGTGAGTCGAGCGTCTTAGTCCACGAAGCTGCAGCAGATTCCAGGTGATGGCACAGTCGGCTGACTTGTACCAGTCATGCCCAAAGACTATCCCGTCGGCGGCTTCGTCTCCAACATGAACAAGGTCCGCCTCCCCCTCCCATCTCCATCTTTCACTCGTCTAATCCCTAGTCTCGCAGGCGCAGAACGTCTCCCTCAACCGCCTTCTGAACCAAGCCACCGAATCCTCCCAACGTTCGCCCTGCCCAATCCACTTCTATCGCGCCCAACACACCGACTCCTTCCACGGTGGGTCCGGGCGGGACGACGGGAAGATCCGAGTCTCGCGTGATCGGAATGGGCGGGTGGTGGAGAATGGGGTGATTCGGAAGAAGAGATTGGGAGATCTGAATGTCTACAGTCCGAGAGAGACATTTGATTGGAGAGTCAGCGTGAGTACTGAAGAGCCTTGTAAGTCGCCAAGAGAGCGGGGGAGGTGAGCTGATAGGGCGACAGGTGAGATGCCGAGAAATGCGCCGAAGGGGGTGAGGGATAAGGATAGGGCTTGTTATCGACATCAGCTTTGTCAGGTGGATTTGACGGTAGTCACGGCGCGGGTGAGTCTCGCGGGATCATCGCTGAATCTGCTGACGACGTTTGTGTAGCCTTCAGATGGGGGACCCGCGACAATCTCGTACGAGCTGGAAATCGAGATACGCGATGCTCCAGCCCTGTTAGTAGAAGGGGAGAAAGAACAGCGCGGCGAGCCGAATCGGTTTGACGAGGTCCTTCAGAGCTGTCTCGATACAGTCCGGATGTTGGTCCGCAATGTGGGCTGACAAGTACCATGCATCTTTAATACCACTTCGCCCTCAATGCCTTTCTTTGTACCGCCGGCCTGGCCACGATGATCCCAATGCTGAGTACCGCCAATGTGAGTAGTAATTGCGGCTTGTTGAACCTGTCTGAGAGGATGTCGAACGTCCCTGAAGGGTTCAAGCCGCGGGTGAGGAACATGTCCAGTCCATGGGTGAAGAGAAGGGATGTGGACTCCAGTAAGGCGGGCGAGGAGATTAGCGATTTAGTCCCAAGCACCTAGACCTCGTCAGCGCCGACTTGCCAGAGAACGCTTGAGCCTACTTGGTAAGTATGCGAGATGACCCGCTTCTGCTCGGGTGGGAGAAAGGGATCGTACGGGATGAGCATCTCCTCTTTGTCGCCGGATGTCGGCTTGCCGACCGGTCGACGGGGATCGAGCAGTCGACGGGGAATCGTCGTGACTTGGTTCTGTCCGTTCACGACTTCATCTTCTCAGCTTCTGCAACTCGTAATAAGGTGAAGATGGCTTACAGACTAGCTCTTTGGCGGTGATTCCTACTTTCGAGGTGGTCATGATCATCGCCTTGACATCCGTGGAGAAGATGAACGTCTTTGCGATCGCTCGCACGCTGTGGTTAGAGGCAAAACCGGACAGGCTGGGACTGGGTGATAGTCAGGTACCCATTTTCTCTTCCCAAACGGACGTACGTCTCAACCTTGCCATCCGTTCGATCCTCGAACAGCTCGACCGACGCTAATCGCCATCCGCTCACTTCAAGCCAAGCATACACCAGCCAGTTCTCCACCATCGCAGTCTTCACCCCTTCGCCCACAACAACGTCGCTGAGTTCCACAGCATACACCGCCGCACCCGTCGTCGTGTCCAAGATATACACATGGGCGGCTCTGCTCGCGGGAGTCACGGTCGTCACGACGCTCAGATGGGGGTTCAGGTATTTGTACAACGTCGATTTATCGCCTAGGACCCGTCCAAAGGAAGCTACAGAGTTGAACCCCACAGGGTCGACGGACAGAACCGTCTCGCCCAGACGAAAGGATCTGGACCATATTTCGAATGTCTGGAAGCTCGTGTTTACGGTGACCGACGACGCCATGTGTCCTCGGATGATGGTTCCGGATAGGGATCGGTCTGTGGTAGTGAAGAACAGCTTTGAGGAGATCTCTGCCAGGTCCGAGGCGACTTTCTTGCAAGAAGGGAAGATGTGTAACTACGTTCGTCAGCTTGCACAGAACTGTCCACACAATAAGTACCGTTGAATTTGGGTCGACGACAGCCAGGACGCGATTTTTTGATCCGCAATTCTCAAAGGGCAAAAGGAATGCCGCCTCCGGCTTGCCCACAAGGATGACCTTGCCCGCTGGCAACCCTGTTGCGGAGTTCTTCTCGCCTGACGCATCCCCGGTAAATGCGTCGATATGGAAGCCCACAGTTGAGACAGTCTATCATGGGACTTGAGCTCGCGCAAGGCCTCTTTGATGGAAACACACCTCGCCCTCGGTCTTCACCGCCACGACAGCAAGTGTCGGCGGACCGACCTCACTCAGCTCCCGCACAGACCACAATCCATACACCTCCAATTCTGAACCCTTCTCCATCAGCAATCCAAGATTCCGGGTCCACACGATATTGCCATTCGCCGAATCCAATGCGAACAGCTTGCCGCCCTTTGTGACCGCTACCAAAAGCTTCTGCAGCCCAAATTGATCCCGGTATAGGTGAGATAGCGAGAGCGGGGTGGTGGAGACTGCCGAGGAGTAAGAAGATGAGGTGAATCGGCGGATGAAGCGGAAGAGATACCCCGGTAGTTCCTAAAGCCCTGATCAGTGATGACAGGGATATACGGGTGGCCTGGAGCACCCCGTAGCACCTACTCTGAACTCCAAGGTGTGCCGAGTCAAGCGCCCGAGGAAACCCTCCTCTGCCATGACGTGCCGCACCTCCGCAGCCTCCGGCTCGCCTAGGTCCACAAAGCGCAAAGCAGCGATCTCGGTAAGACTCTCCTCTCGGGTCCACTTAGAACCATCCTGCTTGACGAGCTGCAGTGCCCCGCTGGAGGTGGTGAGCATGAGCGTGGGAAGTTGAGCGGCGTTGAGTGTACTGGACCCAGCGGCCTGCGCTAAGGATCAGCCTCCGAAACAATCTAGTTCTGAGAGACCTACACCAAGAAGGACCCCGTGCGAGGTGGTATCGAAGGGAAAGGTGAAACCGCTCGATATGACTTCGCCCGTCCAGGAGACACTGTACGTCTGCGCAACGCCGAGCTGCGCGACTTGAGCAGACGCTCCTTGATAGAAAGATCGCCACCTACATGCATACCGAAGGACCAGTACATCCGATTGAAAATCACTCCTTTCTTGGTATCCACAGCAGAATATATCGACGTCGACCTATCCGCCGAATCTTCCTGAAAAGCCCGTCAGCTATACTCGACCTTCCTCCTGCCAACGTACCGAAGAATCAAACGAGTTGACGATCTTCGAGCCTCCCCTCACGTCCAGTATATCCACACCGCCATCTTCCTTCTGTCCCAAGAAGAACCCTTTCCTCCCCGTACCGACATCCAGTATCCGCGCGTATTTCTTCCCCTTACCAGGTAACAGATCCTTCGTGTCCCCCAGCTGACCCTGTGCACTGAGATCGGCGGAACGGATCCGGCCATGCTCGAACCACATGACCCGCGCTGGACCGGGTGAAGACGCAGCAGCGAGGAGAGCGTCGGATGGGAGCGAGACGATGGAGGGGATTTGGGTGAGGTCGGCCAGCGGGGTGGGGATGGTGAGGTCGAGGGACATGGTGGTGAGTGTTGACGAGGCGAAGGAGGAGGATAGGGCGAGGATGTGGACGATATTGCCGGAGACGAGGACCTGCTTGAATAGGATGGTCGAGCTGGTCTCATGAGCTTCCTTCCAAATCCCGGTAAATCCACCTACCCAGCACCTGGAGCGTCGAGACTCCACAGAACAGAACCGTCTGCGATGGACAGCTTGGACACCCTTCTGGCATCGCTCAATATGACCACTGCTTTTTCTCCCTCGTCGGTGAAAGCTGCATCCGTGCCGAGGTACACCGGGTTGGTGAGGTGCGCGGAAGAGATGTCAATCATCAGGGTGCGCTCCCAGATTACATGTCCAGTCGAGAGCGAAAACAGTCGAGCAATCGTCGCCGAGGGTCCAGAGAGGAGCAGCACACCTGACACCAAGTCAGACCTGTACCCCAACCCAGGACTTACTATCATCCTGAACATGGTAGCTAACGACCGGATCCCGGTCGTCCAGTAGATGTCTCCATATCACAGCACCTGATTCCGCCTCGAGAACAGCCAGGACATTCTTCCGAGTGATCGCTACTATCCTGTCGCCTATGAAGGAAGGTGGTGTTGGCTCGAGGAGGGGTGGACCGATGAGCGGTTTGTGCCAATCGACAATGCCGGCGAGGTTGGCTTGGAGGGCGGAGGTGAGGCTCGTCAGGATATGGATGATGAAGAATGAGATGAGGCCAAAGCCTCGTGATGGGCGGGTCATGATGGTCAATACCGACTCATGCAGCGTGCTTGAGCCGACTTTATGCAGAGCATTTCTGAGCGAAAGTTGGTTGCCAAAGTCAATCCACGTGCAGCCACCGGATCCGACATATTTAGGGACGTATCTACATGTTAGCCCCCGTCTACGAGCTCCCTCATATATCTATGTCATTGTGCAGGCGGAGGGACTGCCTGCGTCCCCGGCGGCGCTCCCGGCGCCGGTCCTGCGTCCATTAGATCTCCTAATGTCGGCTTGAAGAACATCGTGGTAATATACTGCAGCGAGTCAGACCAATCCCCTTTCGAGGATCAAGGGAGAACCTACCTTCTTACGGTATCTCGTGGTCGTCCCCACTCCCAGCGTCCCATTCTTGATCGCACTCGCGGTCAAGTGGTTCAACACCACGTGATTTGGTACCGCCAATATCGAATTGTCATCCAGTCCCGCAGGCGGAGCGCTACCCCAGCCCATCTGCTGCATCTGTTGATGATCGTCCCATGTCTTCCGGGGTTCCGCGTTGACGATCACCTTGTCCAGGATACGTGGAAGTGTAGGCGGTTGTGGGACGCTGGAGAGGTATGGCGCGGTCTGGTAATATGCGTGGAGCTGTTCTTGGGTGAAGGTGTGGGGGAGCTCCTCGAGGTATTGGTAGAGTGTAAGTGAAGCGGGGATGATGTTGGTCCATTGAACGTTCTCAGCTGCGGTGAATTAGCGAAAGCTTTTTGCCGCGCTTAGTGGGTCGACACACTGTCCTCTATTTTGGTCGCCGAGGTCGCCTCGACCGCCCATTCTGCTTTCAACTCCTCCTCGGTCTTGGGCGCCTCCACCTCTATCCAATTGACAAGCGTTCCATCGTCGTCTGAGGCTGTGGAGATCTGTTTCGAGCACCGCCATGAGTCGTCTACGATGAACTTCAACCGGTACTGTCCTGGGGTAAGGCGAAGAACGGTGTTGAAGTCGTGCGTACTGTCTCTGTAAGCAGGATCCATGTTACGAGTCAGCCACTCACCTCCGTTTCAGCTTGATCCGCCCCTTCCAGTTGTCCGCGAAGTTGCCCGTAACGAAGACCATCTTACCCCCACCAGTCCACTGCACCGGGACGTTCACCAGCCCGTCGTTCAATTCCTCATCCCCATCTTGATTCTCATGTGAGGGGGGTGTAGGCTCACCAGAGGGTAGGGTCGGCTCGACCTCCGGCGCATGTGCAGAGCTCGGCTCTTTTGTTGGAGGCTCGATGGGCGCCTCGAGATTTCGCGGTATAAGTATGGGATCGGCCCCTCTAGGTGAGGCTTCACGTGGTTTCGGTGATGTAGGAGGGGGTAGGGCGGGGAAGTAAGGGTTGACGGCTGCTTCTCGTAGCCGTGTGGGAGATACGCTCGATTGTCTCATCGGCATGGGCGCGGTCTTCGGAGCTGGGACGCTGGTATCGAGCTTTGACATTGCCCCTAGCGCGTTCACTCCTACCAGAGGGGAGTTTCGTCCACCCAAAGCCTGTCTCCATTTACCAGCAGATGGAGTCCCTGTCGGCGCGGTCGAAGGCACCGGTACAGCGGAGACGGAAGAAGCTTTTGCATGTCCGGCAGCTGGAGTAGAAGGGGCGAGGTGATGCGAGGTATGGGTAGCGGTAGTGGGAACAGGCGCGGCAGGGGTGAAGGATAGCTTGTTGAGGTCTGGAAGTTCGAGCGATTTCCGCCGTCGGGGTGAGCCTGATCGCTGACCGGAGGGTGATGTGGGTTTTGATGATTGTGGTGAGATATGGGTAGGTCTTCGAGGTATGGGGAGGCGGAGATTGGGTTGGCGCGATGAGGAAGCGGTTGATGATGGAGGAGGTTGGGAGGATGACTGAGCTCGGTCCCCATTGGCTTGACCTCGCGCTGGCGAGCCATGCTGGGCGGAGGGTGTGTTGCCCATCCCGACAGCGGTCTCTCGCGATGCTGAATCCGGAAGGAATGCTTCTTATGGAGAAACTATGCAAGTTTGGCGAGTAGCGCTGATTGGGAAGAGGTGGAATGGTGGTTCCAAGATCAAGCTGTCGAAGCGATTTACCACTTTAGGCAACTCCTACGTTGATAGATACCCCGCTTTCTGACCTTGACCTCTTTCGTCAGCTTCAGCCAGCCCGAATGTCTAGTTCTTGAGTCCTGCTTTCAACGATCCGACAAGAAACCGGAGACGGGCCATCGACAGATCGAAGCCTGTTCATCGTTCCCACCTCCCTATCCGCTTTCCCTTCCCTCCAACATGGCCACACGACCTGCACCTCCCGCTCCCGGGGGCAGGTCCCGCAGTGCTGCCTCGAGCTCGACCCATCAGTCCAGCAGTCAACCACGACAAAAGCCTCGAGTCGGACAGTACATCATCGAGCGGACCTTAGGGACCGGTAGCTTCGGCAAGGTTAAGCGTGAGTCATCCAGCAAGAGAGGGTTCCTCGAAAGATTGCTCATACAGCTCAGTCGCTACACATTCGGTCACTGGACATCAAGTCGCACTCAAGCTCATCAATCGAGCGAAGATTACTACTCCAGATATGAATGCACGGGTGAAGAGGGAGATCCAGTACCTGAAGGTCTTGCGGCATCCGCATATCATCAAGCTGTGCGTTTTATCCCGTTAGCCCATGGAAGAGGCCTAAAGTCGAATAGGTATGAAGTCATCACAACACCTACAGACGTGATCATGGTCATGGAGTATGCCGGAGAGGAGCTGTTCAACTACATTGTAGCCAAGGGAAAAGGAGGGGTACGTGGCTCCAGCCTTGCTCGGGTCAAGATACTGATGTACGTGTAGATGGGCGAGGACGAAGCGAGACGTTTCTTTCAGCAGATGATTGGGGCGATAGAGTACTGTCATCGCCACCAGATTGTGCATCGGGATCTGAAGCCGGAGAAGTAATTAGATCGCGATGATCAAACGAGAGGCGCTGATGGTAGTCCATTCCAGCCTGTTTCTCGACTCAGGGCGGAACATCAAGATTGGCGACTTTGGCTTGTCGAATCTCATGACGGATGGGGACTTCCTCAAGACTTCTTGTGGAAGTCCGAATTACGCTGCGCCCGAGGTCATCTCGGGAAAGTAGGTCGGCTCCCTCACCTGAACGGCGCCGGACTGATTCATATCAGGCTGTATTCTGGTCCCGAAATCGACGTCTGGAGTGCGGGCGTCATCGTGTATGTCCTGCTATGCGGGAAGCTACCCTTCGACGACGACCACATCCCCTCGCTCTTCAAGAAGATAGAAAGTGAGTGAACCGTCTTGCGCAACGCTGACCTTAGGCGGCCAATTCCACATCCCCAGTCATGTCTCCGATGGCGCCCGTCATCTCCTCAAACGAATGCTTCACGTTGACCCCCTCAAGCGAGCCAATATCGCCGAGATTCGTACCATGCCCTTCTTCCAAGAAAACCTCCCCCGATACCTCCAACCATTACCTGAGATCGAACGGTATCCTATACTCCCGGTCGACGATTTATCCACGATCCTGCTCATCAACGAGGGTCAAGCGGACCCGAGGAAGCTGGCCGAGGCGAAGGGAATGATCTTCACAGATGAGCTGGGGATTGTGGATCCGGAGATCGTGTCGGAGTTGCTGGAGAAGATATCCACGTATACCGAGGCGATGGTTTGGGATGCCTTGCAGAACGAGGGAGATAATCAGGTCAAAGTGGCGTATCAGCTCGTTCGGGATCACAAGCGGATATTGAAGGACTGTGAGTGAAAGGAGATGAGCGAGCTGATTTCAGCTATGTACGGGTTCGAGGAGGACGAGGACTCTTCGGCGATGGAGGAGTTTCTGGCGTCATCACCACCTGCATGGAATGCCGATATACCTGTGAAGTCTTTATCCTGGTCCCGCTGACGATCAGCGGCCGCCAGAATTGATGCACAATGGGGTCGAGGAGATGGACTGGGAGGACGTCGACGGCGAGATCCAGGACATACCCAATGCTCATTTCGACGTCCTTCATAGCAGTCTTCCCGGTTATATGACCCGTAGGTCAAGCGCAATGGGGCTGGTTTCTGATTTGAATAGCTGCCACCGCATCCACCAATACAATCGTTGGCACCCCTTCCGACTCGCAAGACGGGGCTGAGCGTGCTGCACGGGCTATTATGGACAATTTCGCCACCGCAGCTACGGCCCGAAGTCAGGTGTCCGAGAAACCCTTGCAGAAACCCAAATGGCACTTCGGTATCCGGTCACGGTCTCCGCCGATGGAGGTCATGTTGGAGATATACAAAACCCTCAATATCCTAGGGATGGAGTGGCGGCGGAAAGAGGGTGTCAACATGCCTGAGATTGGACCACCACCGCCTGGCGGATATCCTGAAGAGGTAGAGGCGGCGATCGCACAGTGGGTGGAGCAGGGGGGTGTTGCACCGCAGATGGGTAAAAAGACGCCAAGTAAGAAGGAGGTGGCGGCGCAGGACAAGGCGGCTCAGGGCCTCTATCTCGTCGAAACCAGAGCGAGGTATGGGGATGTCTTGGTGAGTCATCGATTGTGATGGAGCTGATTGCAGGTTCGCATGGATCTGCAACTCTATCGCGTCGACTCGCAGAATTACCTGGTCGACTTCCGGAATATCGGCTACTACTTGGCGTCGGAGGCGGAATTAGCACCCGATAACTCCCGATCAACCCCTTTGACCGACGCCGAGCTCCCGAGGGATGCAGCCGGCGCAGTCGACTCGCTACCCGGTGAATCCCTGCGACAACCCACGATACGACCTAGCCTGAGTAATCAGGATACGGGCGTCATTGGGGGAGTGTCGGGGCCTTTCCACTTTCTCGAGATGGCTTGTCAGCTTATCGCGGAGCTCGCTAGTGGATGACCCGATGCGTATGTTGCTGGTCTCGCTTTCGTCTTTGTCTTTAGCTTTGTGCTCGAATGGTGGCATGCAGGCATGTGCGCTGACGGGCTCACCTGACGAAAAGTCGAAGACTCACGTAGAGGAACTTCTGACGAGAAAGTCCTGATGGATCTGATGGCCCTTGCTAGAGTGCCACATGATGATTCTGATGCGCTCTTTCCTTCCTCCTTCTTTCTTACTCGTGTCTCTTTTCGCTTCTTCGCGTCTTCGGCCCACTCTCGAATCTCTAGTCTTGAGCTCGCCTTGGAACGCCTTCCCGATCATCCAGCGTGACAGCTGTCGTGAGGAGGCAAGCAATGGAAGACGACTGGATCCGGCCACCCCGACTTCGAGAGTTGCTTCTCGCCGTAAAGCCCCTACGACCACCGAATCGGCCCACCGATCTCGCAGGGATCCCCGTCCCCCGAACCGGCCAACAAGAAGCACAGGACCAGGTATTTTACAAGATATCCTCTCGAGACGTGGACGTCAGACGACAAGATGAGGGAGGTAGTACAGGCAGCACAGCAGAGGCGTGTGCCACCCGAAATGATGAGCCGGTAATGTGGACGACGACGCTGACAATAGTCCCAGGCGGTATCACAGTCCAGTGTCCGCGGTTGGCCTCGATGCTAGTCCATGTATGATACTGCTGATGCGTTCTGCAGACGAGAGCACTTCTGCGGTAGATCAGAGTACAGCCGCGGAGAAGCTCGCCCCGAAGAAGTCAGAGAAGACGGTCAATCTTGATGACAATGATGACAAAACGCAATTTTCATGAGCAAGGCCATTGCGGAGGGCAAGGGGAGGAATGGAAGTGAGAATGGGTCAGCGGCAGCCCACGTGAGCTGCTTGATTGACCTGTGACCTGTCCCTGATTGAGCCTGTCCGCGTCTTAGGGGAATCATCCACCAACAAGGCAACCTCTCAGCCAGTCCTACAGACCCTGTCGGATACTATACTCTACAGGAACTCGGACTCGCAAACGGATCCCGCAATCCCAGAACCCATCGCCGCAATGTCTGAGGTGCTCGCTCGTTTACGACCTCACGGAACGAGAGGTTCACGAGAGGTTCACGACCATCTACCACGTCTTTGCACAAGAGTACGAGTCTGTGGAAGCGCTTGTCAAGATCTATTGCAAAAGAGACTTGGAATACAATAGGGTGCAGGTAGAATTTCAATCACGAATCCAAGCAATGCGCCAGGACCTCGACACGGCAAACTCAAACATCACATCTATTCGCGGGGAGCACTCCGCCACTAAGAGAGTTATCATTTGGCCAAGGTCAACATGGTCGAGCGTGCGAACGAGGACCTCAGGATGCGGATTGAAAAGATGAAGTCGGAGCATGTGAAGACTGTCGAGGAGCTCGAGAATCGTCATACGACAAGCATCGCGAATGATCGGGTATGATTCGGCACAAGATACGGATAGGAGCTAAAGAATCTTCAGGCTGCCCAGGCGATGGAGATCGAGCGTCTTCAGGCGCAATTGAGAGCGGAGTTCCGACGGGGCGAGGGTTTCAAGAAGGTGGCAACCAAGTTGCAGGACGACTTGAAACGGACCAAGGAGTCGTGTTCGGAAGACATCATTCAGGTCGATTCTCCATACATTCAAGACCGCCAAGGCGTGTCAGAAAGGTTGGCGATGGAGCCGCAAGTCACGATGTACCCCACGACGACTCCGAGTCCAACCTCAAGGCCTGGGCGAATCACTTGAGAAACGAGTCGTCGGAAGTAGGCGAGTGATTGTTTTCCGCGACTGTATATCTGACAATAGGCAGATGTTGACGAGATTCTCTTAGCCCAGCGACTCAGTTCCATAAGCTCATCCCATACCAGCTCAGATCTCATCCTCTCCATCATCCGCTCAACCTCAGTGATTACGAATACCACCGTCGCATCCGATCCTCTCGTGCATCTTGAAGATATGACTCGAGTATGCGATACCAATCCTGGATTCAGTCATGTTTCACAATACCTGGATGCATTCCTAGTATCGCGTCGCGCAGAAGGCCAGTCGTCCTTCTCCTGCTTAGCCCAGCTCCCAAGCCTTGTTATGCGGTGAGATGTATAGAGATATCGGTCGAGTGAACGTGTTAGGTCCATCATCGGCCGCTATCGGCGCATGACGTGGATTATTGAGTGGGGTGCAGGTTGGTCACGTGCTTCAGCGAGTGCATTGAGCTCAGCATTGACTTATACACTGTGCATCCAAAGACACGACGCTGACATCCGACATACGAGGGCGCAAATTCCGGATCACCGCAGCGTCCTCTTGCCTCCTCCTCATCTCTCGAGTCTACATCTCATGCTCCTACTCGTCGGAACCCTTCATCCAACGCTAGGATGAAAAAGCTCTTCCGGACCTCGAAGCCTGCGATTGACCCTCTACCTCCTCCACCACCGCAGCTGAGCTCGACGCAACCGCAGGAGCAAGTACACTCCAAGAGGTCGACTCCATCTGCTGTCGTGGGCGAGCAGCATGAGCCAAAGATGCGGTTCGGCGGACATCCGAAGGGAGGAGTCACGCCATTCCCTATGGATATTGGACGAGAACGAGATCCTCCACCACCACCACCACCGCCGCCGCCTCACCCGGAGAGAAAAGGGGAGGAAAAGAAAGAGAGGAATGCAGCACCTAGCATGCTGGAAATACAGCAGATGCAGGGTAGGGATGCTTCCAGGAGGGATGAGTGGATTCAATCTCAACGGCAAGCTCCGAGACCGCCTCGACCTCATCATCACGAACCGCCAGATACGCCGGTCGGGTTGACGGGTGGCATGGAGTCAACTGGACGATATGCGGCTAGCAATGGTCATGATCCCCCCTTCGGCTTCGCACCGCCCTTACCCGCTCCAACCCCCGTCACCTCAGCTCCGGTGAATCCAAATTCCAACTCCACCACCCCGACTAATTCACAATCTGCCCTTTACCTTCCTCCTCGCGCCCGCTCACCATCAACGCCACCAATACCCCAACCGGGTACACCGACCCGACCAGGCTACCCCTTGAGCGGTCATACTCAGACGAACTTGGTCACGTCCACCGGGCCATACGTCGTGAATGTTGGCGAGCTTGAAACTCAAGGAACGCCTAGAAGAGGCCGAGAACGAGGCTACAGTTCTGAATCGGCTTCGGGTCGAGGATCCGATCTGGAGTCTTCTTCGCATGGCCACATGACGTCTCCTGTCCCACCTTTCAACGGCAAGCTTCACAAACAGTCTCAACCACCTCATGCAGTCCGCTCGCCCCTCGTGAATTCGTACGGCAATCAGACAGAACCTCACCCGGCTCTCCCTGAGCACCCGCACTACTCGGTCGAATCAGCTCCACCACCTCTCCCCAATCCCTTCCCGCCTACCGAGGCCCAGGGGATGAAGCTGCATAACGGGCCAGACAGACGTGAATCAGATGTGGACACCCCAAAGGCATTGGATAAGGATAAGAAGAAATTCTGGGGGATGGGATGGGGAGAGCGGAATAAGGGCAGGGAGATTGCTACAACGGATGGGTCAATGCCGGGTGACCGCAGGGCAGACTTGGATCGATCGAGGGAGAACCAAGCGTCAGCTATTGGCTCTCATGGACACGGCGAGGAAGAGCCTCGAGGTCGTCTGCTCGGGCTCGATTTTGGTAGGCAAGCAGCGCCAGTGGACGGAGTCGTCTATGCCATCAGTGAGTCACCCTCGAATGTGATAGACTGACGTTCCGCAGATCATCTATGCGGTCTGGCCAATCCACCCACCCCAGACATTTTCGACGTCGTCGACAGGATCAACAATTCTGGCGGATCCGAGACAGTCAGCAAGGATGCTGCAAATGCGATACGAAAGCAATGGAAGCACGGCAACGAGGCAGAACGACGGGCGGCCGCCAAAGTCTGGTTGATCATGATGCGAAATGTCTCGGCAAAGAGCTTTAGGAGTGAGCAGCGCTCGGGGAACTCAGCTGATCCGTCATAGTCCAAGCATCGAATAAGAAATTCCTTGACAATCTTGAAGCTCTCCTACTAGCCCCGCCGACAAAGCCACTGCTCTCCGTTGCAACGCATCAGATGATGACGGACATCTTGGCAGATCTTACCTACATGTACGGGATGGAAAAGGGGTGTGAGGGACTTTTGGAGCTTTGGCGAAAGGTGAAGCTGCCTCAGGAGCCGGATGCCGTAGGTCAGACTCCGTCAGACTCGAGCTTGAGACCGCTGAGACCTTTCAGGGGAAGCCTTTACCGGCAGATCACCAGATTTTCGCACCAGACGCAATGTTCGCCCACATATTCCCATATAGACAGTCCCCAAACCCATCAGAATCCCCTTCACTCGCAGGGTCGAGGCGACCTTCTTCACCATCCTTACAGCACTTAGCGCTCGACGACCGCTCGGTTCCCCCGCCCATGCCTTTCCACTCACCACCCAGCCTCTATGGACCCGGCTACGCCCAGCTTCCGAACCACGGGGAGGACATGCGGCGTCTGACCGATGAGTGTACGGCGGCGCGGGAGAGTGCGAGAGTGCTGTCCGAGGCGCTGATCTATACCCGACCCGACGAGCTCGAGGCAAAGCCGATCATCCAGGTTTGTATTTTCGTGATGCTGATCTCAATGCTCACGGGCCGTCTAGGAGTTCTACAGGAAATGCTTCCTTGGATACGAGTCCCTCACAAATCAGATCGAGTGGGCTCAAGCCGAAGCCACGCAGTCCCGCGAAAGGGCGATCATGATGAGTGCGGATCAGCAACATCCCGGGGCTACGATGGAGGAGGGCGCGTTGGCGAAACTCTTCGAATCACACGCAATGCTTGGGGAGGCTCTGAAGCATCACGACGACCTCGAACGCATGGCTCGGGATGAACGGGAGATGAGGGCGGTGAGGGAGATGAGCAAGAAGGACACGAGGATGGACCGGAATGTGAGCGCGTCGTGACGAAGTTTCGCCTCGTTGACAGGAATAGCAACCGGGAATGTTCAACGGCAATGGGCAGCTGCTTGCGCCAGAGCAGCAGAACCAGGGCTCATCCTCTCGCTCTCCCTCACCTCATTCCCGTATACCCGTTGGCAGCTCGCCTCGACAGGTGGATGTCCCACTAGCTCCGCCCGTCCGAGCCATGGGCTTCATTGACCGCTCCCGTTCACCATCACCCGACAAGCACTCTCTGCCTCATCTTCCAAGGCTCTCTTCCTCACCGAGCCGTGCCGCCTCGCCGCTTGGGAGGCCCGCACGCGGTCCAAGGCCACTTCCGAACCCCTTCAGCCGCAGCAATGGGAGTCAGCAGAGTCTAGGCGGGGTTGCCAACCCATCACGCTCCAGGACAGGCAGTTCCGCCAATCACGCGGATGACGAAGACGCCTACGTCTCAATGACGCCCAGTCGGAAAGCTCTCGGCAAACGCCGCGCCGTGGCGGACGAGGACAGTGGGTTTTTCCCTCCCTCCTACTACGTCAGCACTGATCCTGGACAGATAAATTCAACCCCGATGATATGTTCGATAGCAAGAAATCCGAATCAGCTTCATCTGAGGAGAGTGTTATCGCGGACGAGGTTCATGTCAAGCCTGTCAGCTACGTATATGACGCGTATCAGGAGAGGCTCAACCAGTGAATCCGGGAGCTCAGGCGCGGGTTCGGGATCGATTTCAGGGCGCAGGAGATCGAGCAGGAGATCTGGCTTGGGGCAGGGGACGATGACGAGTACCATGGTACAGGCGCAGTGAGGAGGGCGATCCGATGGAGGAGGAAGTTGTAAAGTGAGGTCTACGAATATCACGAAAGCATCTATGTCATGCTTGCTCCGAGTGTCCAACAGCTTCCGACGGAACCTTGCTGCAACGCTGAATTTGTGAAGAGGTTACGGTAGACTCGACTCCATGACCATGCGAGTCCGAATATCCCTACTTCCTCCATTTTCACCAACCAAGGTTCTCCTCCCGGTCCCCGATACTACCAAAACCATCTCACAGCTAAAGAAACACCTCTACCGCTCACTCTCATCCATCGCCCAACATGCTGAAGGCTGGATTGAGCTGCGTCTCGAGATTGAGGGGTTTGAGCTCTTAGCGGGGAGTGAGATCAATGTCATCGAAGAGGGAGATGTCGTGTCGTACGTCTACAGCTCGACGAAAGGCGGTTTGTGGAAGAGCTGATGAAGTATAGGGTCGGATTGGCAGCTTCCAGCTCGACCAAGACGTTGCGATCGAGTCCCAAAGATGTGGAGCAGAAGAAGAGAAAGGTCTCTGCGTCAAAGCCGGTGGACAAGCCGGCAAAGCGACAAAAGGTAGTAGCGAAGAATGTCTCGTATACCGCACCTCCTCGGCGAGTGGTTTCAGCACCCGTCCGCCCTCCGAAAGCGCCGGCTCCAGAAGCAAGCTCAAACTCGGACTCGGATTCCGACTCGAATTCATCGTCTTCTGCATCCTCATCCTCAACCTCATCGACCGAGACATCGTCCTCGAGCTCCGCTAGCTCTTCATCCGGTACCTCGAGCTCCATTTCTCCGGCCAAGAGGCCCGTCAGGCCCCCGATCACCGCAACACCGATTCCACCCTTGCCCTTTCCTGTCCATTTCAAACCCAAACCCTCGTACGTCCTATCCCGCGCAACATCTCGTCTTTCTGTGGAGGGCATCGCGTTGACCTTTCTCAGCCTTGGCATACCGCCAGGCCAAGGCAAACCCGAGACCCAAAACCGAAATGTCCGCCGTCGCCGCGCGCGCCAGCTCAAGAAGCTCGGCGAGATCGGCCCCGATGTCCCGACTGCTCCCGCCTCCGGTGATGATGCATTACAAGTATTTGGAACCCCGACATTGACGACACCTGGGATCGTCCCGAGCGATATGGCGAATCGGAACAAGAAGAAAGGGTTTCTTAGGGAGATGAGGGAGCTCAGGGGGTCAAAGACTGTATTCGACGAGAGGCGAGACGATACAGTACCGGAAGCGACAGTAAATGGAGATGACGTACTGGACATCTCGGTCATGGAGATGGCAGCGGCTCAGGAGGAGAAGAGGAGTGGGAGATGGCCGATCCCGCCATCGGAGCGGTCAGGATTGCCTAGCAACGTCTTCGTGACGAGCCAGGAATTCAAGCGGACTAGGGTTGACCGGAGACCGAATGGACATGCGGAGAAGGACGTGCGGGCAGAAGTAGAGGAGGAGGAAGAGATGGAAGGTGTTCAGGAGGAGGCGATACAGAATGGCCACTCGGAGATCGACGAAGCGATGGAGTTGTGGAAGCGAGCGGAAGCGGATTACGAGACTTTAGAAGCCTTGAACTCGGACAAGCTGGAACTCCTCAAGGCAGGTAGTCTGATCGCTTGGAAGGTGCGTGACCCCGCATGACATTCGGTGTCCAGCTAAGCTGAGAGACCATCGCAGGAGCTCGAGCTGGACCTGGTCACTTTTTCACCCGAGCTCAAGATGCACCTCGGTCGAGTCATGACCTTGGATCTAAAGGTGATCCGGCTGGAGCACCTACGGCGACCAAACGACATCCTTGATTACGATGAGGAAGGTATGAACGGCGCGGAGGAGAAGATGGCTGGTATCCAAGTATCGGATCTCAACGCGGCGGCCAGGAAGTACCGCCTCATCGACTTCTCATCATGACTATGCATCACCCCTTCCCTCTTCGTACACTGACTCTACCCGCTAATCGTCTCATCGGCTCCAAAGCGAACCTGGCAAAAGTTGGTGCAGCTCCTATCGATACTCCGATCCTTACGGGAAGGAGCGCCTGCACACGTTAGTCGCGATCCCTACTTCAGAACATACCTTCACGACGACATATGCCGCAATAGCATCCGCCACCTTTTCAGCTGCCGTCGCAGACCTCATCTCGAGCATCTTTCCTCCTTCTTCCATCTTCGAAGCCTTGTCGTACCCTAAGATCAGATACCGCCTGCCGACCCGTTCGACCCTCTTCTGCCCCTCTTCATACCACCTCCCTACAAGCCCTCTCCAGTCCCTCCACCCTTCTTCATCCTTCCTGCCGTTAGACAAGGATGCTACCCACGCTACGATCCCAGCACCAGCACCGAGCGCTTGGAAGATGAAGAAGAAGGCGATTAGGGGAACGAGCGCGGTCAGCTCGTGAAGAACGAGAAACGAGAGAGCGAGGGAGGGGAGTGGGACACCAGTACGGCTAGCGATGGCGCCGAGGCGGGGGAGGCTGGCCCGAAACCGGGAAGGGGACGGGAGGGGAGGGATGGCATGGTCTCTTGGCGGTGAGGATGGCGGTGTAGGTCCTCTAGAGCTACCGATGTGTGGTCTGGAGCTGAAGGAGCTGCGAATCAAGGCGATGCGGTGTACTCGCCTTGACAAGCGGTGTAGCGGGGATCTACGGAGCATATCGTCTTTAAGACGATATTCACATCCTCGGGAAAGGACAAGAAGGATTCGGGATTCCGAGGAAGCGGTTTCGGGATTATTGACGTAAAGCCAAGGACGTAATTTGCCCGGCGTTCCCCCCGGGGGTCATGTGCGAGTCGATTCGTCTGCGAGTGAAAAGATTCATCCGTTTTGATTCTGATAACAATTCCTGCTGTACTGTCGCACTTCGTGTTGGTCTGTACGTGATCAATCGTCGAGAGACCGTTCTGGCTCGAGAGAAAAAAAAACCTGTATCAAGCTTCGTCAAGATGAATGACGAGAAGACAAACGGTCGTCGCAACTCGCATTCCGACCCTTCACTCGTCGTCGACGAGCAGCAGAATGCCAAGATGACAGACACGATCCCCGACCACTCGAAAGCGGCAGCGGCGCAGATTGCGGCTATGAGCGCTGCGGAATACGCTGAGGCAGAGAGGAAACTGCTTCGTAAACTCGACTTGAGGCTTATCCCGTGGATGACGTGCGTACACCTCCGGATGGTTGATGGATCTGCTGATCCGGTTCTGATGGTTGTAGGCTGCTGTACATGATGTCCTTCATCGATCGAGTCAACGTCGGGACTGCCAAGCTCACGGGTAGGTCCGGAATGACTGACCGGACCGAGCTAATGTCGGCATAGGCTTGACGACGCAGTTAAAGCTCACCTCGTTGCAGTACAGTAACGCCTCGACTAGTCAGTATCTACAATCGACCGGATTCCGTCACTGATGGAATACATCAGTCTTCTTCGTCAGCTACGTGGCATTCGAGGTGCCCTCCAACTTGATACTCAAGAGGTTCCGCCCGTCCCGATGGATCCCCTTCACAATGGTAAGTCGTCCCAAAGTCGCGATCAATCCGCTGCTCACCTCTTTCAGATCATCTGGGCCATCTTCCAGATCCTCAGTCAGTGGACCGGATGGCCGACTGTGACTGTATTGCTATTCTCCGTGCTGATCGTGCGCAGTGGGTTGCGTTACAACCTATGGCCAGCTCCTCGCTCTTCGATTCTGCCTCGGCCTTTTCGAGTCTGGTCTCTTCCCCGGCTTGAACTTCTTCCTTACCGGTTGGTATCGCCGTGAAGAGATCAACAAGCGATGCTCCTTCTTTTTCGCTGGCGCCGTGCTCGCTGGAGCTTTCGGCGGTATTCTTGGCTGTGAGGCTCTTCTACTCGCCGAGGCCTTCGCTGACGCAGTCATAGACGGATTCAGTAGGATGGTCGGTGTCGGCGGCAAGGAAGGGTGGTCGTGGATCGTGAGTGGTTCTCCAGATACGCAGTCGGACCTGCTCACACTCTTTCGCGTCTAAAGTTCATCATGGAAGGCATCCTCACGCTGCTCGTGGCTATCGGCTCCATCTGGATGGTCCACGACTGGCCCGACCAAGCCCGCTTCCTCACACCGCTCGAGCGCGAGATGGTCATCACCCGTATCAGGGCAGAACAGGGTCTCGCTGGAGAGGGCTCTTTTGGAACCGCGCCCGTTGTCGCGGCTCTGAAGGATTACAAGACCTACGTCCTCATGTTGATGTACATGGGCGCGGCGGTCCCCCTTTACAGGTACGCGGAAGTGCGTCTCCCCTATTCGGTGCTGAAGCGTCGATCAGTGGCTCGCTATTCACCCCCAGTATCATCGCTGCCCTTGGCAAATGGAGCACTGCGCAGTCTCTTCTCCTCAGCACGCCTCGTGAGCCTACTTGCTTGTCCCGTCTTTGCTCATCCGCTGACTCCGCCAGCCTACGCTCTCACCTTCGTCACCACCCTTGCCACCGCGTGGTACAGTGACAAGATCAGGCGTCGCGGTTTCTTCCTCATGTTTTGGTGAGTCTTCCTGTCGAGATCAGAACATCGCTGACATCGCCAAGGTCCATTGTCGCCGTTACCGGCTATGCCATTCTGCTGGGCCTGCCCGTAAAAGGACATGCCGGTGCCCTATACTTCGCGGTTTTCCTCACCGTCGCCGCCTCTGGACCTCTCATTGGCACGACGATCGCATGGACCGCCAACACGTGGGGCAATCACTGTGAGCTGTTTCGACTAGCGCGACCCGCTCTAAGCTGACATTTCCCAGACAAGCGGGCCATCTGCATGGGTCTCGTGTTCTCAGCCGGTAACTCGGGCGGTATCGTCGCGTCGCAAGCGTATCGCAACCAAGATGCTCCTCGGTACATCCCTTTCCTTCTCGCATGCTTGTGTCGCTTACATTCCCACTAGCTTCCAACGTGGTCATGGTGTTGCCCTAGCCTTCGCCGCTGCGAACGGTCTCATGGCACTCCTCCTTTATATCCTTCTTAGCCGAGAAAACGCCCGCAGGGAACGAGAGTACGGCTCCGCACCCAAGGAGGAGGAGGTCCACGCGTTCGAAAGCGAGGACTATAAGCGTAAATGGGGGTTGGAGGGGATGACGAGGGAACAGATCGTCGCGCTCGGAGACGATCATCCGGCTTATCGGTACATGCTCTGATCGATTCGAGGCTGTGGATAAGCGTTTGCGGCGGCGGAAGGGTGCAGGTGGCACGGAAAGGTCATGATGATCGCGAGTAGTAAGTGGCGTCGGCAGGGCTACAGGTATGACCGTTGGTAATTATCTGTTTACGGATTCGCATGCAGTAGTCTGTTCTTTCCAATATGAGCACGGATGCCAAACCACTCTGGCGCTCGCTCAGCCACCCGTGCTCTTCGTCTACATATTACGAAATGTGCTCTGTCTCCTTAAGAACGTGTTCCCCAATCGTTATAGTCTCCAAGCAGCGCACAATGCATTCGATGCTCAACTACTCATAACTCCTTCCTCACCCCGTCCAGCGCTTTCGGTCCCGTCTTTGCATACTCGTCCATCGCCACGAGCCTCTCCGGCAACGTCGGATGTGAATGGTGATATAGCGAGTATAGCCGATCGTTGTGCGGCGACGAGAGGTTATCGATGTGGAGCTTGATCAAAGCCGAAGCAAGAGCATCTTTCTTATCCAGCTTGACCGCAAACTCGTCTGCTCCCCGTCAGCTCGTATCCAGGCAAAACCGCTGCAGACATACCGGCTTGATACTCGTATCTCCTGGTCAGAGCATTGAGGCCGAACTTGAGGACCGTGTCTAGCGGATCGAGGACGAGCTGGAAGAGCATGAAACCGATAAGAATCGGTTGCGGCGAGGTCGTGGCGAGACGAGGGTCGAAGCCGAAGGAGGCGAAGAGGGATTTATTGTGGATGAAGAGGGAGAAGACGGTCAGAGTGAAGAGGAGGTGGGATTGAGCGATCAGGAGGAGCTTCGTCGGGTGGGCTGGGCGCGCGTTAGCGAAGTCAGGGGAATGCATCGAGTTGTGGCCCACTGAAATACCAGTGTCCGAGCTCGTGGCCCAAGACCGCTTCCACTTCAGCGGGAGAAGATTTCTCCATGAGAGTATCGTAGATGACGATGTGCTTCGACCATGGCAGTCCGTAGAAGTACCTGAGGACGCCGTTATCTGCAGATCTGACCTGCATTGAAAATCACCAACGCATTCGAGTGCCCGCTGCGTTTGCTGCCGTCTATAATGTATAGGTGCTTGAGCGGGAATCCGAGCTGCCCCGCGAGCTTCTCGACTCGGCCTCGTAGGTCGCCCTGGGGAAGCGGCGTGAGCTTGTTGAAAAGCGGCTGGACTGAGCTACCTATCAGCTACTGAAGCCTCGGCCACAACGCTGCTCCACTCACTAAAGGTAGGGTAGATGATTTGGAGACCCAATTGCACCGAGATCCTTCTCGTCAGCCAAATCTGCAGCAAAGTACTCACAAGAACAGCATGAGCCACGGGACAAACGACCTTCCCGCCCACTCGATGATCCGCAGGAACGCCGCCAGCAAGGGTAGACCGATGACCGCGAGAAGTCCCATGGTCTTGATCTGGTCAGAGATCCAAAGCTTGACGGTTGATTTGTTGAACCCGTGTTTCTCCTCGAGTACGAAGGTGTAGTACCAGTTCCATGGTAACGAGGGGATGGTGGAGATGATGGTGAGTGTCGTGATCCATATCAGGGAATGGGTGATCTGTCCCAGATCAGACAAGCATCTCCATCTAGTGTAGGAGACTGACCATACGATCCTGAGCCAATCCCAGAGTCCTCATCCAGCTTCCCGTCCATACCCATGCCTGTGCATACAGCCTCACGCTGATCAACCACGAAGCCAGAAACTGGTCGAAGACAGCCTTGAGCAAGCTATACCTCGTCTTGTCTCGGCCATAGATCTGAGCCTTGACGAAAGTCTCTTGGGATAGGTGCGACTCGAGCTCGGCCGGGGTCTCTGGTCGATCGTAGCATCGAGCTTGCCGTTGACTGGGAATATCATCAGCGTGAGAGCCGGGACAAAAGGAAGGAGACGGACTTTAGCCAGACCTCGAAAGCGGTTTGAAGCGAGGTGGAGATGATCACGACTTGCTGAAAGTTGATACTCGGATGGTCGGAAAGGTCGGCGAGACGAGTGATGACGCCGTCCAAGGTGGAGACTATGGGATTGATCATCGTGGCAGGTACGATGTCAATGAGAATGTGCAGGATCAAAGACTGAATTATGTAACGTACAAAGATACTGATCATGAGCTGGTATACTTTCTCATCCTTTCACTGATCCCGCCGCACTATGACGATTCGACGTTATGTTTCCTGCGTTGATCAGGTTGGCTTTGTGAGGTGACCAGACGTCCAACAGTCATAGACACAACGCATGTCCGACCGTTATCATTCAGCTCTGAATGAGGTCACAGGTGGTCATCGCGACCCTTGACGTCTCGCGACAGACAAGCCAGAGAAGGTGTGCATCTCGACGTCCTCGTTTCAAAGTTCTTGAATGGACTTCAACTTTCCCTCATTCCCCTCGGGCGGATTCTGTCCAACTTCATCCCTCATTCCAAATCTGTCTCCGCCAATCGCGACGAGTCGCTCCATTGGCGATGAACACTGGAAGCATCCTATCGAGAAGAGCTCGTCATTAAACGTGACCCTCGGATGATCGTCATCTTCGTGATGGGATATCTTCGAGGTCCCAGACGTGCATCTTGGTGAGAGCCTTTCCGAGTTGGATCTCGCATCCCAAGCTGTACGGCGAATCGGTCTGCTCTATATCAGCCTAGAAATAGGGAAGATCCCGACTGCACTCTCGACAGGCGAGGTTACTAAGTCGGAGAGGATGAAGGCGATTACGATCGGATGAGGCGATGGGATTGGCAAGCGCGGGATTGAAGTGGAGGGAGGAGGAAAATGCGCAGGGTTGTCAGAGTCCCGAAAACAATCTGGATCGCATTCACGGCGACGCGAATGAGGGTGTGGCCTGAACCAACGGAGAGCTCAGCAGTCTAGTGAAGACTCGGAAGTCGACTCGCCATGGCACCAATGACCGAGCTCGTGACCTGCTATCTGCTCATGATGCTCATGAGGAACCGGCTTACAACGCACGGCTTTTACCTCGACTGGCGAGCCACTCTCGAGGAACCTGTCACATATCACGACATTCTTCCACAACGGAGGACTATATCAGAACCTGATTCCATGAGCATGGGATCGCATGCGGACGAGACCGCTCACGCATCCGAATGCCCGATCCGTGACTCGCCGGGAATGACGTGAATCTCCCTCAACGGGAAACGAAGTTTCCTGGCGAGAGACTGGATCCGGTTCATGTAACTCGCCCTCGCGTACTACCTTCGACTTGGTGAAATCTGACTTGACTGACCATCAGGCCTGGTTGTGTCGCGTCAACTCACCATAAATCGGGAAGATTCCGTTGTAAAGGAGATCCCCCGAGAGCCTGGCGTCTATCAGGTCACGCCCCCGGGTCAGGACTTACATGAAGGCGATCATGTATGGCATGAATGATGACCCGGCTACCTCTGTGATCTTCAAAATCGCTCCGATCAACACGGCCATCATGGCGGAAGTCTCGATGAGGGTGATGATTTGGCCGGCGATCCATTGAATGATGCCCCACGGGTTGGCCGTTTGGAGGACAAAGGGTGGAATAGAACTCGTGAAGGGGAGCAAGGAAATGTCTGACGAGGTAGAGATGGACAGGATCCACAAGACCGAACCTTTGATCTAAACAATCGATCTCGTCAGGTCCGTCCGCAGGAAGGGATGGATGACCCGCGGATCCACCCAGCCCGACGACGTCCCAGCCTCTCGCGTAGTGAGTGCGACCGTATCATCATCAATGTTCCGAGGTGTCTCGCAGCCGTCTTGACAATCATGAATCAGGTCTTCTGTAACCCGTAGGCCCGAGCTCTGTGGAATGTCTCCTCGAGGATCTCTGCCGCAATATGAGAAGGGGGTTGCAGGGGAGTCATATGACGGCAGCTGCTCTCTGGCTTAATAGAAGATAAGCTTGTTTTCTGTAGAGCGAGTCTCTTGAGTCACGAGGAAGCCACTCACTAGAGCAAAAATTCTTTGGCCAGTCGAACCCGGATGCTCACAATGACGATCTGCTCATAATCGATGGCCGGGTCATCAGCGAGCTCGCAAAGCTGTGAGCTGATCCCAGCGAAAGTTGTGTTGGTGGCATGGAGCATCTCGTGACAGGGATAGTGAGGAACAGTCCATACATCGTGCAGTGCATGAGAGGGAGCGCCTAGGACGCCGAAGAATATTACGCGGTGGCTTCGGCAAGTCGGTGGACGTGTGGTGCGAGCTCTATTCGCGGAATTCCTCCGAGCCCGATCTGATTCGGGTTGGGCCGAGAGTTCACCTCTTGACAAATTTGGCGGATACGCTGTTCAAAGCAAACGAGCTTTTCGACGACAATCTCAGTATATCCTATGCATACAGGGATCATCGATGTCGCCTCGGGACATTGGGTATGAATGCAGGGGATGGGCGTTGAGACCATTGATTTGGAAGCTGCAGATGTTGGCCGGAAGGCGGCGCTGGAGATGTTCCGCCTCGGAGTGGAGGGAATAACGACGGGGAAGGTGGTCGGTCTAGCGGGGGCTTGAAGCCCTAGAAGCGTCAAATGACGACTACGAAAAGACGATAGGGGTCGTACAACTTTCTGCCCCTCAAAGAAGATATCCTCCATTACATCCTCGAACCGACCTTCCTCCTCAAACTGCTGGTACAGCTTATACAGCAGGAGCGCATACCTAGCATCCTCTATCGAGTCGTGGGTATAAGTTTGAATATCCTTCTTCAGCAGGAACCAGGTGAGGAAGCGAAGGGACAGCTTCCGGCGTTGGCCCGAAATGGTGTAGATATTGACCGTATCTACGATTTGTTCTGGCGGGACGAAGATGTCTTACATCAGCAGAGTCTACTTCAGAGCCTTACTGATGGTTCGAAAGTCTTTGGAAAGACCGTGACCGACGAAAACACAGCCGAGGTCAACGAGGAGACGCAGCTTCTTGTAAGCGACCTTGAGGGGGACGAGGGTGTGTGGCGAGTTGTTTGGGTCGAGATCGCCATCTACACATCAGCTAGGACAACGACTGGAAACTTGCTCTTGATACCGGAGAATTCGGTCAAGTAGTCGACAACGGCCTCGCTCGTATGGATGTAATCGTCGATGAAAGGTGTGCCCTCCAGTTGACCATCACCTCGGAGCACCGATACACGCGCAAGCGACATGTGTGACGGGCGGAGGATATTCTTCGTCCCGTCCGAGCGGAATTCCATCTCCTCCTGCTCTGTCAGCACCGCTCATTCCGCACACTCACCTGCTGCAGCGCCACAAATTCCGCATCAATGGCAATGACCGTGCCAGGACTCGGTAGCTCATCGGATTCCAGGACTTTGTGCTTGATTATGTTCTTCCGGCGGTTCCTACTGGTCAGCGGGGAAGTCCGCGGTAGACTCACCAAGCCATTGAAACATCCCGGAACAGTCCATCCGGATCGAGCGAAGTGGGGAGCTTCCTCAGATCCAGGACTGACTCGGTATCAATACGCTCGAAGATGATGACTGCGGGCACCTTCCACTGCTCCGGAAAGCTGAAGACCGCTTCTTCCGACACTGGGCGGACGGAAAAGTCGTTGAACATCAACCAAGCCGATACAGCATCCTCGCTCGGCGGCACTGCACTTCAGCGACATCGTACACCTCTCACTCACTCCTCACGAAGGTCAAGAGATGGGCCGGATGTTCCGGAGACTCCTGAATTTGCACAACGATGGACTCGCGAATGTCAGCGATATCCCAAGCCGTCGACTTACCCGAACCTCGTACCTGATGCCGTCTTTCCCTTCAGCAATAACTAGATCACCACCTGGCAAGCTACGGAATGTGACCTCTTTAGGCAGAAAATATTCTGTCTCCGCCTTCCCACGATCTCGCCAAACCCCAAAGACCTCGGGAGAAGCGACCATCGCATTCACGCTCAACACGGGCGGAAGACTGGAATGCGAACCCGCTGCCAGGACACGTTTGCTTTCGAGGGGTGCGAATTGGCGACAATTGCTACATGTCGCCCGAGTAGATGACTCGCGGATGATGGATGCTCGCAGCAGCTCGGCAAAGTTTGGTGCATCGGCAGCTTTTCGGGGATAAGCGAGATCTACAGCATGGATCGTCGCGTCTCGGGAGGTCACAAAGCCGCAGCTCCGACAGGTGTTCGTCGTCCTCGTATCGATCCCAACAACCTGATCGATAATGGAAGGCGGATCGCCAAGGGAGAAACTCCCCATCTCACGCGGACGGATATCGAAGGTCTCGCCCTCGACGACCGCTTCTGCACTGAAAGTGGAAAGTAGCCAGCGATTGAAGTTTTGAATCATTGAAGCGTAAGGCGCAGATCTGTCATTCTCGTCCAGCAGTCCGAGGGCGGAAGCTATTTGTCAGCGCTGAGACAATGCTTTCTCGCACCTTGAGGAGTCGCGCTGAACGCTCGCGAGAGATTGCTCGCTTGACAATTGATGCCTCTTGCATCCTCCAGCATACGGAAGAGGAACCCAGCTTCGCAGAGAAGACAATGCTCCTTCCGGCAATCGACACAGATATGTGCCTTCGCTACAGCTCGTATGGGCTCGGTGTAGTGAAGTGCTTGCAGGAGAGCATTGGTATAAGAGTTCAAGATATCGGTCTCGAGGCCAGAATACTCGGTGCGATTGTAAAAGGCAAAGTCAAAGTCTTCGATGCCGAACTTGGAGTATTTGATCTCGACCTTCCGATAATGTTTAGGGATGTCCCCATGGATCCTCTCTTCTTCCGCATCGAGAGGTAAGGATTGCCGCTTGCGATCCTTGTCGCTCCTGAACCTCGGCCCGCTATCTCGTCTCGTATAGCCCTTCGCTGTCGCTCTCCTCCCGGCACCAGGTCGCGCATGGACAGTATACCTCTTTCCTCTGAGCTCTCGGGGCATCGTTGCATAGCCGACAAAGTCGACCATCTTCATCGTCGACAATACTGAGCTCGGCAAGGGTTCGGGAGGGTTGAAGAATGGCGAGGTCGCCGGGGCATAGTCGGATGGGGCGAAATTAGAAAGCAGCGGCTCAGTGTAGAAGGGCATCCCGATCAAGTTCAGCGGTCTATCGTCAGCTCTGCCAAATGCGTAGACTCACGTCGTCTCCTCCCACGCGATTGGCGGAGGCGGATCCACCGGGTCAGGCCATTCCGGCTTGATACCTTCGTACCCGTTGAAAGGCGGCAAGACGAGCGATCCGTCCTCATTTGTACGCGCATTCTCGCTCGTATTATGCGCAGTCCAAAGATGCAGCTGTCCATCTGCATCGCCGAATGCGAGGTAGTCTCCTCCCGGACTCAGCGTCATCGACGTAATGTATGAGTTCACGTCGAGCTGTTGGAAATTGGTTCCCGATGACCCCGAGGCCATGTCGACGACCTGCAGTACACCTTGTTGAGAGGAAATCAGGAGACGAGAAGGGTCTGTCGGGTGGAGAAGGGCGAAAGCGGGACCGGATGGGAAGGAGATGGGCGGGAGAGCGCGTAGTGTGCGAACGTCGTATAGCCGAACGAGGGGGTCAGGAAGGGGATGTCCTTGCCTGAATGTAAGCGGAGCTTAGACCGCGAAACTCACATATGGGTCCATCCCCATGTACAGACGAGATGACCTTGCGCGTCCGCACCGCTCAATCCGCCGGTGTGGGCTTGTACAGGACTGACGTTCGAGGCGGTCTTGAAGCCTGTTCGCGAGTCCAGGACGGACACCGAGCCGGACAGGGAAGCAGCGAACACATTCCGCTGCAGCGGTGCGAGCTTCACTACTGCGCTCGTATGTTCCGTCTGCCGTCAGCGCCATCTTAACCCCCACTCACTCGTCGGATCACCTCTCCCCTCGCCGTATTGACCAGAATGAGCTGCCCCGTACCTCCCGCCAGCACCTCATGTGAGTTCGTCGGGTTCGGCGTCATGCTACGCAAGCTCCTTGTCGGATCACTGACATTCCATTTTGGAGCACCACCTCTCCTCCGCCCACCAACACCCCCTTCGGTCAATGTCCACACATCACGATCCGTCACTCTGACCTCCTTGACCCCTAAATTCGAGCCCGGAATGGCATAGGCGAGATGATTGGCCCCGTGAGCGGGAAAGTGGACGTTACGGGATAAGGAGAGGGGAGAGCATAGTGCGGAGACCGAGCCGGAGGACGAGCCGACCCATAGCAGATCCGAGTAAAGGTCGACGGCGAGAGCGTTGGGCAAGGGCTTGGGGTCGAGCGGTTGAGGAGGAAGAGGAAGAAGATGAAGCGGGTTATATACGGCCATCTCGAGTCTCATGCATCATCTTCGGCGGGTTTCCCGGAAGTGAAAATGAGACACGAAAGTAAGAACTCATAACAGGTTGTACAGGAATGAAATACAAGCAACTCTGTCGCTCAAACCTGGATTTTTGTTCTTTTTCCGTGTGCAGATGTCGAGACATAGAGACAAGTGGTATTCCGCAGTTGCCCAAAGCATGATCCTAGCTGCAAAGCGACAGCTCCATCGCCAACATACATACAGCCACTCTCGCTCAATAAATCCCCCTCACTGCAGCCCATATACTCCCGCCGCATTCCCTCCCATCAGCCCACTCATCGCTTCTTCCCCCTCGCTGAGATCCGCGAAGCACTTCCTTAGCATCGCGTACCATTCTTCACTAGACACTGGCTGTCGCAGCTGTGTCTCGCCTGCCAGCTTGGACGGTGGGAGAGCGGGAGATGTGCCGAAGAGGATCCGGTGGGTCCCGACGATTTCGATAGAGGGGGACACTGCGACACTTCAGCTGAGACAATTTGACTCTAATGGGTAACGCACGGTACATCCTGACTACCCTCTCCACCTCGATACGTTCATCCCACCATTTCCCACCGTCAACGTCATTGACCTCAGAAGAGTCTAGGATAGGCGGTAGAGTTTTGAGGTACACGTTGGCATGCAGGGAAAGCTGAGTGAGCCGTCCGACATGTAGGTTGTAAGCGTCCGAGCGGTGAAGAGAGGCGCTCGGCTCGGTCAAAGGAGGCGGTAGCAATCCAGCTGTGACGGCTTCATCAGCCATCATGAGAGACTGAATCGTCAGCTGACAAATGATGATCTTCCCGCCCTCTCCCTGGTTCCTCAAACTACCATCTGAAGCGTTGACCGCCTCGTCCAGCATGTCCCACTCTTTCTCGTCCAGCGGCTGTGTACAAGACACGATGATGTCCACTACGCTCCTCGCTACGTCAACGGTATTAGACGACTCGGCAGTGGCGGGGTTGAGGACCGTCCGATGGATCGTGAATGGCTTGAAACTCCTATGAGTCAGTCAGCAGGCTTAGTAGCATAAGTCCACCGGGCATACAGTACCGCTTGAGCAGGTTCGAACTCGTTCAGCGTCATTTGTACGGCTGACTTGATCGGCGGCCTAGGGAAACTTTCAGGGAGAGAGGTGAAGATTGCATTAGGAGCCAAAGGGTCGGGATTACCGAAGGAGGGGAAGGAGTGGGAGTCGATGATGAAAGACGGGTGGATCGTCGAGGGAGAGGGAGGTAGCGGGGCGGATCCTACGTATCGTCAATCCAGCTTCGTACGATCATGCGCTGACATATCGACGGGATTCGAGTAAGAAGCAGGTGGTTGAGCTCCAGTGGAAGGGAGTATGACGGGATGTCGGATGTCGCTTACCCGGCGCGAGCGGTCCTTGCGGAGAGAACAGGCTCTCGGGCAGCCTTGGCGGTCGCTTGGGCGGCATATCGGTTGCGAGGAAATCCGGAGTAGGAGATCGCGTCGCAACTGGCGGTTGTGGTGCAGAACAAGGGGACAAATATGCTTGGAGGGACAAAGGAGCCATGACCTCGTGGCGCTGAAACGTCCAACGAGGTGTTTCAGCTTGCCCCTCCATGTCTCCGTGACTGCGCAAAGATCTGCGAGACCATATCTAAGACTATTACTTTTGCATGAATGTACTCGTTGAATTATGCAGTGAAAGTCACCCATCCAGGCGCCAACGGAACATCGTTTACCTCGATGATTGGTGTTGGTACGCCCTTCCCTCCTTCCTCCAGCAGATCATCGTCGTTACCTGGCAGAGGGGTGCTACTCCGTCCATCTGACGAGTAGCCCGACGAGCTGGCGATCGAAAACTTCTTACTCGGTGGGGCTGGAGGTTTGCGTCGACCCGCCGGCGGCGTGGCTCTGCCAGAATTGGAATCTGCTGAGACTGAACTGACGGAACGAGGACGCTCGTGCTCGTGTCCGAGAGTGAGGGATTCCGATACGTCGTTGAGGGATGACAGCCGGACGGGATCGCGAGAGGTGTAGATTGATGTGGTGAGGAGTGCTTTGGAAGGAAGGGCCGCAGCGACGGATTCGAGAGATGGGGTGGACGACGAGTCTTGGCGCACGTTTTCGGCACTGACGGTCAGAAAGTCTCACCGGGTCTGGCGTACCTATGGCTTCTCTCGAGCTTTCTCTGTTCTTCCAGACAACGCTCGACGAGCCGGGTGGTTGTGGAGTTGACATCGCGGAATTGCGCATTCGATACGAGGGATCGGAGGACGAGCTTGATTTGAGGTCGCTTATATGGGTCGGATTTGAGCTGGGTGTGATTGAGGAGCGGATAGAGGACTCGAAGATATGTATGGCGGAGCTGAGGTCAGTGAGTATTTTGTATGCCCCACTCACTGCTTCGCACTCGTCCGGCAGGTCAACGAGCTCTCGGATGAACACGTCCAACAAGACCCGCAAGTCATTGGTGAAGAAGTACTCTTGCGTGCCGGGGGTGGTGAAGAGGAGATAGAGGATCTTGAGGATGAGCAGCTGCATACACAGGTCCTCTGAGGTATTTTCTGGAAGATTAGCGGAGTACTCATCGCACACCTACCTGCCCGGTTGATGATGAAGATCATGTTCTCCCCAAACGTCTTGCTATTCCCCAATCTCCGCATGAGCACCATCAAGACCCGGTTCATCTTCTTCGCATCCTCGCTGTGATCCTGAGTATACTGAGAGGAGCCGGTATGTGATCGATGATGACGACGTGTCGGGGTCTCAAGCTTCGGCAGTTCTGTCTCTTCGGGTTCGGCGAATGTAGCTGCGCTGACCATTGGGGCTGAGGTAGCTATACCCTTTGCTGGTTTTGACGGTAAGATCGAGACCATGAATTGCTCGTTCAATGAGACCTGTCGTCAGCGCGCCCTGGAAAGCAATACTCACAATGAGCCGGATGACTGCGTAGTTCAGCCGCTCATCCTGATTATCCCTTGTAGTTTCGACCATCTCAAACAGGTGATCGATGAAAGCATCGTCGAATTGCCCAAGCTCGGTTGGCGAGAGCTTCTGCACACGGCAGACCTCGTACATGAGATTTGTCGCCGGCAGGCGAAGGCGAGACTCGATGGGCGGAAGACCGAGTTTGAAGGTCTGCGCTTAGCGGAGTTCGTGCAGTCACACTCACCTCGTCTCCTTCGAGGCCGACCACTTCACCGAGCGTCGGCAGGAGCTTTTGCCATTTTCGATGCGATCGGAAGAGACTCGGATGACGTTGACCATAGTATAGCACGATATGGTAGAGGATGTAGAGGTCATGAGGGTTGGTGTTCTGTCCTCAGATCTCCCCTACACTTCGAGCTTACCTCTTGCGCATCCGCAATCATGATTCCGACCATTCGCTCGTAGTGGAAGGTGAAGAGTTCGGATGAGAGTAAGAGGGAGATTGCATGGTGCATCTCCGGAGGCGAGGGGAGGTACTTGTCTATCCCATCAGCTTGGGCTCACTTCAACTTCTACTCACCGTGATACGCCGCGCAAAAGGTCACAAACATCCGCAACGTGTTATCCAGCATGGTCAGACTCGGCGCATCAGGTACTTGCAGAATCGCCTCAACCTCTGCTCTCCTTAGCTATATTCCAGCTCGCACAGAACACATACCATGCCAGAAACCCTCGATATTGTTGACCCTTACGTGGACGTCCATGCTCCCACCTGCCAGCGGCTCATCATCCACGATCTCACCCGACGTACGCCTCCTTCGTCGGCGGTGACGTCTACGCTCATGATGTCGTGGTGAGTTTTGCGTCGGGGATGTCGAGATGGGTTCGTCCTCGTCGGCCATGTCGGCAGACCCTCCCTCCGTCGGGTCTGCCGACTAGGTTGTGAAAAGAGAAAACGACGGCGTGAGGGAAGATGAGGCTACAGAGACTATGGCCGTATGAGGTATGAGGACGTTGGTTGATCGATGAGCTGTTGCTCTACCAGGCGTACTGCAGCGAGATGCTTGAAGTGCGATGAAAGCGAAAAAGGATCCGGAAGATCAACCCGGTTGAGATTCGAGCACCTGTAGTGAAAATGCAAGACGTTCATATACAAGCATGGTGTATGAATGAGGTGATGGGGAAGCTGCCAACTAGCTAGCTGGATAGGCGAGTAAGATTATACGCCTTCAACACACCCCTTAAACTGCTCGCCGTCGAGCTAGATCTCTCCCCTGAACGCGGTAGCTGCGCACCGCCGGGCCGGACTTCTCCCAATCGTCGATGCGTACGCCTGAACTGATAGCTTCGGCGCCGAGAGTTGAATACTGCTCGTAGTGCTCGAGCATCTTCTCCCTCGAGGATTTGAGTGGGAGTCGTAGGAAGGAGATTCGAGAAGAGAGGTCGACACGGCGAGAGGTGGTGTCGACCTTGTGGGTGGCAGAGATGTGTCTGTACATGCTGTTTGCCGATCACATGTACATGATCTCCGCTTGAATGCCATGGGAAACAGTGAGCATAACCACTGAACGCGCCTTTGGCTCTCGAGTTGCCCATGCTTCCCACTGCGTCCTCTGTGCCGCTGTGAGTGCCGCTCCCGTTCTGCTCTGAGTAACATCGGTCTGCTCGTCGCCTGCGACCTCCCCTGCAGGGAGTGCTGCTGCAGGATCCCTGAAAAGTTCCGTCCCCCTTCCTTCAAGCACTCGGTGTGCGCCTTTCTCGACGAGATAAGCCGTGACTGCCCTCCGCCAGTTGGTGAAGGACTCGGTACCCTGTAGAGTGGGGACCGTCTTGGGGAGAGAGGAGAGGGAATCAGACATGATGGACTGTTGAGCGACGTTGATGGGAGCGTCTAGAGTGACGAGGAGGGATTGTCGAGAAGATGTAATGAACGTGAGGTGTAGGTGAGGTCTGTAACCGTCACTCTACGGAGTGATGTGCGATCGGATCAGCGGATCTTGATGTGGATTGGTAGCAAGCTGGTCGCTACCAATCGAGTCGTCTTCGCCGTTGTCGTGGCTCGCAATGTCTGTCAAAAGGTTATGGATTGTAGCAGACACACAGAACAGTGGAGACTCCGACTGTTAATCTGTTGAGATTCGAGCACCTGTAGTGAAGATGCAAGACGATCATATACAAGTATGGTGTATGAATGTAGGGTATGAATGTCCGAGGTGATGATGAAGCTGCCAACTAGCCGCTGATAGCTAGCTGGATACAACACCCCCGGTAGTCGACGGCCACGTGGGATCAAGATCTTTTGGCCGAGATCCTGCAAATATCTGTGCGAGACTTTGTACAAATCGCACACACAACATTGCCTGTGAACCGCACTTCAGTCGGCAGAATCTCTCTCCCATACCTAAGAGCATCCTCAACTCCTCGCAATCCTACTAGATTCTTGCGCTCGCGATGTCCTCAACACGCTTGGAAATCCTCAATGATGGAGGTCCGTCAAACCCTCCCATCCCCTCATAACAAGCTCTGAGACCTCCGCCTAGGACTCCGCCACGACGCTCGCCGACCCTACGAGCTCCGTACCCTTACCCTCCAGCTCGCCACCCACCCTTCTTCCGACGGCTCAGCGACCGTTTCTTCCGGCCTCACCTCCGTCTCCTCATCCGTCTTTGGCCCACGGGAATCTCGACAAAGAGGTGGGGGGAACACGGGGCATGATCGGGCGGTTGTGAGTGTCGAGGTTGGGGTCGCGCCGTGGGCTGGGGCTAGAGAGGTGCGGCGGACGAGGGGAGACAAGTGGGTAGTCCGATTGAAGAGAGGTCCTAAGGTGAGACAGCCGAGCTGATGAAGGAACCAGACGATTGATGGAGATTGGCGCAGCGATACGGCAGACGTTCGAGCCTGTCATCATGACACACCTGTATCCCCGATCCGAGATTGCCATAAATGTCCAGGTCCTCTCTACGGATGGAGGTACGCGAAAACAAACGATGCATGCTGAAGCCAGGGATCCTTCCTGCGGCGATCAATGCTACGACATTAGCTCTGATCGAGGCCGGCATATCCCTGCTCGACTATGTCACTTCCCTCTCAATAGGCCTTCACCTCACTCAACCCCTGCTCGACCTCTCCGCCCCCGAAGAATCTGATCTGCCCAACCTCGTCGTCGCAGCATTGCCTGCCAGCGGGAAAATCACCCTCGCCCAGATGGAGACCCGCCTGCAAGTCGATCGGTTCGAGGAAATGCTCGTCCTTGGCGTTGAGGCTTGTGGGGTATTGAAGCTGGAGATGGAGAGAGTTGTGAAGGAGCGGACGAGACGGGTGGTGGAGCGGATGGCGGCGGTGAAGACTAGCGACGGTTCAGGATGAATGTTCCTTCGTAACCGACGAATGTCTCCGGCGTGTACGTGTCCCGCCATCGACCGACAAACACGTCCCCGGCGAGGATGTAGCCTCGGTAGATCCACTTGCCGCGGGAGTCGGGCTGGACGTCAGCTCATCCATGCTATGGTTGACTCACCGTATATTCCTTGACAATACTAGCCAAACCATCCCAAGCTCTGACCCTGCCCTTGATGACGAATCTTCCCCATGCCGAATGCCCAGTGCCGGAGAGGATCATCTCCAATCCCGCCTCCTCCCCTCCACCATCCGCCAGAGCATGCTCCACTTCATCATCAGGGACAATTTCGTACTCATCAAACGCTCCGACCAGCTGTCTGATCGTATCCTGCATCGTCAACGCTTCCGCAGCCGCACTCGCCCAACCCGTAGTCCTACTCGGTGGTTGATAGCCCGCATTCAACCCCTGGTATTGATCCGTCGTCGGGAACCCAGCGTTGGTCATCGGTCCTCTGACCGGTAAGGTCCCCGCTCGGGCCTTGCCTTTGTGGCTTCGCTTCGGCCGCACAAACGTCTCTTTCAGTCTCCAGACCTGTGCTTGTTCCCCATAGGGCCCCTCGTAAAGCGCACTCGATTGCCCCGCCATCATCAATCCGAACGCATCAAAGTCGAAGAATGAGAAATTCCCTTCCCAACATCCCTCCCAGCTTCCCCTGAATACCGCGCGCTTCATCCCGCGACATAATGACGGGTTATAGCAGCTCGCCAATCGTTGGAAATCCCGATCGTGCTGGCGCGAATCCAAGATCAGAGATTGTGACGTCCCCGCTTCCGCCATCATATGCTCGTCGTCGTCCTCATCCACATCCATCTCTAGCCGCATTCGAGATTCTCCCTCGTCGTCCCTATTCATCGCCAGTAGGGGCGACATCAGGTTCTCCACCATTTCCCCCGGCATCTTCTTGCTAAAGAACCGCAGGATCGCCGCATGCGCAAGTAGCGGAGGACAGATCGACACCTTCCGCCCATACATCTCGATCTCTACCGCTCTTGACTTCGGGATGAGATCCGTGATCCATGGGCCTCGAACAAGCGAGTTCAAGTCCACCCCATTCGATTGGTGATCAGGTCTCGCGAGGGGCAGGTCCTGGATCGTCCACGGCGCGTGGAATAGCTCGTATCGTTGTGCCATAAAGACATAGGGGCGGAGCACGAAAAGTCGCTCGTCTCGTTGTTCCGATGGTTCGACTTGTTTTCTCCCTAGACATATCTCAAATCAGCGGGGATGTGGAAATAGAACCCACCATATCCGCTGAGAAGCCATGCGATCCACATGGCAAGAGCGCGGCCGATGGTCTCATCGGGATAGCCTGGCTCCACTGCTGCTGTCAAGAGGTGCTGCTCGTGATACAATTTCAGGAAGGTGGGTAGATGGAAGGCGCCTCCATCCGCCAAGAGATGTTCTAAATTCTTCCCATCTATATCGCAATCAGCTTCCTCACCACATCAGATGGCGTATACCCACCATTCTCGATGAGCATCACATAGATCACCCACAAATCATCATCCCGAACAGACTTCACATCCCGCATCCGGATCTGACGACTCAACCTAGCCAACGCCCTGACCCGTTTACCCAGCTCGGCAGTCAAGTCCACTGCATTGAGATCGCCCAATCTCCGCTCGGCGGCGGCGGTGTCAAATCGTGCTCGATAGACTCGGGCGTAGAGACGAGGGTTGGATTGAGGAGAGAGGATGTTGAGAATGGTCTTGTTCGTTTGAAGGAGATTCGCTGGCGGCTCGCAAGTGGGCAGCGTCAAGTGGAGGGCGATATGGGCCAGCACCTCGGCTGGGATGGTGTCGAGCATTGCAAAAAGCACAGCGGTCTGCTTGCCGTCCAAGAGTAGATTCCGTTAGTCGATAGAGCAGAAGGCTTAAGACGCGAACCATACTTTTTAGAACCCTGTATACCTCGGGCGAACTGCTTCCCGACCTCACACCGGAACCAAACCTCTGGTCGTAGCCGACAAACCCTATCGTAGCATGTGATGCATCGTGACTCATATGATCTCGTACTTGTCAACCGTAAGAATCTTCTCCTGCGAGAATGACTCCTCGCCTCCTTCCAGCAAAGTCGCTTTGACGACCTGCCGCACGGTCAGCTGAAAAAGACGCCCATCAAAGTGATACTGACGTCTACATCCGCCAGAGAACCCGCGGCAACGAAGCCGATGTTCACCGGGAAGAAAGCATCTGCGTCACCTTCGCATCTGAACTCGAGACTTCCGGTAGGGGAGTCATTGTCGATGGTATTGATCGTCCAAAGGAAGGCATTGCGCTCTGCTCGCCAATCGGCTTCTCCCGTGACAGATGGCAGGGAATTGGGTCTGTCGTCAGCGCTGTCGATACCTCGCACTCACGGGATGGGGATGGAAATGACGACGTTGCGAAGGCTGAGGTGAGAAGCTTCGAGCTCGTACTCTACCCCGACGTCCGAAGACCCGTCTCCTCGAGGTTGAGGCCAGCATGTAACTATTCTTAAGCTTTGTCGAACATCATCACCCACCTGAGAGAGGCACGTTCGACTCGTCCTTGCTCGTCATCCTCCATCTCAGTACACCCAGACCCTGGCCAACTGGAAAGCTTCTCGACGCGTCCTTGAGCGCGATGATCTTCTCGCTCCCGCTGAATTTGGCAACATTGGGATGCTGCTTGAACTGAAGCTCTGCATAATCTTTCGGCGCGAGGGTGAGCCGGAGCTTGGCCAGTGCGGCATCGGTGATTCGGAGATCGAGATCGCCTTTCAGCTCGAAGGACTGGACCCCCCCATCGCGCAACATCGTCACAGCCAGCTGCTCTTTGACCGTCACGTGGATACTGCCATAAGCTCAATCGCTAAAAGTTACTCACCTTTCCTGCTCGACCTTGTCCAACACATCCGCTGAAACCTCCACCGCTTCCACCTTTGGCATTGGTACCGGTTCCGGCTCAGGCTCGACATCCGCCTCCCCTCCAAGTGCCGACATCAAATCGCTCTGCTTCCCCTTCTTGCCCAACTTCATACCCGCACCCTTGAACGCCGGCTTGCTGACCGGTGCCGCCGGGCTTGGCGCTCGATATTCGCTCGCAGCCGGTACCTCATACCTCGGTGCAGCTGTGTATCCTCCTGCCATACCACCCATCGACGCAGGGTATCCCTGACCTTGCGCTCGTTTCTGCTGTTCTCGACGCTGCATCTCTAGCTGCTTGGCCCGTCGTTTCAGCTCCTCCTTCGCCTCGGCCTCTTTGTTCCGCGCAATGATCTCCTGGATCTTCTCCTCGTGACTCTCGCCTTCCAGCACACTCCGGACCTGCGAGAGGGAAACGTTCTCCTTGTAGCCGAGCGAGACGACCTCGTCAAACGCGCAGAGCAGGTCAAAGCTGTGGTGAAGGATAGCTGGTTCGGACATGGCAGGAGTGAGGGACGAGATCAGTCGAACGAGAAGGGATAAGGTGGAGATGTCCTGCTTGTCAGCCTAGCCTTGACAACCGCTCACCTGAAGGATATTGGAGCCCTTATTGGTGATGAGGAGGACGTAGAGCTCTTCGAAAGGCTGATAGACGAAGCGGACGTCGGCGGTCTCGACAGTGGTATGCTGGGAATTGGCGGGGATGAGTTTTGGGAAAGAAGCGAGGAGTCCATCGACGCGTGATCGAGGCATAGGTCGGAACTGCCGCGAGAGGAGTGCTGCGGGGGTCAAAACGAGCTGTATCTTATGGTATGAACTTACGTTTCCCACTCCTCGTACAAATGGACGCGGCGAGGACGACCTGGCATCAGCGATGATCACGCTTGAAAAGCTTACCATGCTGGTCCGATTCCTGTCTGATTTGATAGAGAAAGGCCTATTGCGCTGTGAAAACGCAGCCACGACGTGTCGAGAATGCACCCAGTCGCGTATATCGCCGCGGAAAACCTTTGGTGGCGCTCAGTACTCTTGCCTTGGCCCGCAGCCAGTTCCAGCCTTCCAAGTTCGAGATATTCTCCCTTCTGGATACAGTACAGTCCATTGTCGTCTCTTTTCTCACTCTTTTCTCATCGTCTCATCTCTCTTCCGGGGTCTCGAGGTCTCTCCAACTCTCATCACTCGACTTTCTCATCCCTCCCTTCCTTTCATCTAGTTTCTCACTTCTCTCATCATGGCCGCCTACCAGCCCTATGGGATCACCCCTGGGCAACACGCCGAAGCACCTAAGAAACCCCATCTCTACGTCGGCAATCTCTCCCCTCGAGTGACCGACTACATGCTCACCGAGATCTTCGCCGTCGCCGGACCCGTCGTTCAGGCGAAAATCATCCAGGATCGAAATTTCCAGCATGGAGGCTTCAATTACGGTTTCGTCGAATACACCGACATGCGTTCGGCAGATCAAGCGTTGACGACTTTGAATGGGAGGAAGATATTCGATGCGGATATAAGGGTGAATTGGGCGTATCAGGGGAATCAGAATAGGGAGGATACCCAACATCATTTCCATGTCTTTGTAGGGGACCTCAGTCCGGAGGTGAATGACGAGGTGCTGGCGAAGGCGTTTGGCGCGTTTGGGAGCATGAGTGAGGCGAGGGTCATGTGGGATATGAATTCTGGGAAGAGTAGGGGTTATGGCTTCCTCTCCTTTAGGTGGGTCTACCTTTCCCACCAGAATTATGCTTACGTATCGTAGGGACAAGGCGGATGCAGAGCAGGCCATCGCGACCATGAACGGCGAATGGCTTGGCTCACGTGCGATCCGAGTCAATTGGGCGAACCAGAAAACCCAAACCGGCGGCGGTACGGGCGGTGGTGGTGGCGGAAGTGGCGGAGGCGGCATCGGCATCGGAGGTGGTCGTATTGGTGGACCCCCCATGGGCATGGGCGGGAGTATGGGCGGGAGTATGGGTGGGATGCCTCCCTCCAGCATGTCCGGCGGCAACCTCACTCCTATGTCCGGAATGGGATCCCCCCCACCTCCTCATCCGACCTACGCCCCTGCCCCAGCTATGACCTACGACACCGTCGCAACCCAGACACCTGAGTTCAACACGACAGTCTACGTTGGCAACCTTATCCCTTACACCACTCAGGCCGACCTCATCCCCCTATTCCAAGGGTACGGCTATATCGTTGAGATCCGCATGCAGGCCGACCGAGGATTCGCTTTCGTGAAGCTCGATACTCACCAGAACGCGGCGCTCGCAATCACCCATCTTCAGAATCAGCTCGTCCATGGCAGACCCATCAAGTGCTCTTGGGGTAAGGACAAGGACACGCAGGGAGGTACGCAGCCGGGTCCCGCCGCACAGGGACAGTACGCAATGGTTAGTCTCGTCACGTATAAAGCGCCTCTATCTGACAAGTCAGCCTCCGGCCCAGGCGCAGATGGGTTACGCTGGGTACCCTGGGTACTATGGTGGATACGGCTACGGTCAGACAGGCGTTCCCGGTCAACCCGGCCAGGCGGCTTCAGGAGGGGCAGCCGAATCATCCCAGCAGGCAGGTGGATGGGATCAAGCTGCAGCTGCGGCGTATCACCAGACCCAAGGCTGGGGCGGGTACTACAGTGAGTCTTCTCTCAAGGTCAGTTCAGGCACTAACAATGCGACTAGCCCAACAGCAGCAGGATGGGTCGCAGCAGAATGGGACTCAGGCCCATTGAGCGGTGGAGTTGTGCATAATGTGAGACGACCCGGGATTGAGGTATCATCTATTCAGACCGTGAAAGCATGGATGTTCCACGTCAACTTCACATGACCTGCAATCTGCATATTGAGTGGCAGCTGGACCTAAAACTTCATCGATCGAGATGTTGCATCAAGCTTTCTCTACGGCCGGCATTTCCAGGTCATTTACGTACACCTCATGGTGCCGGTTCGACATATGCAGCTATGATCACGAACAGTCAGCAGTGCATCCCATCCCAAACAGGATACTCACAAGGGAAGAGCCCCTGGATACCATGCGCCTTCCCCTGCCACCAGTCCTCCTCAACCTTGACGATATCCGTGATCCGGTCACCCTCTTTGAACGAGATCTCGTTATCCTCCGCTGCGTCGTAGCTTTTCCAGTCATCAGCAAAGACTTTCCAATCGTGCTGAAGGGCTCACTCGTATGCAGCGATCATGGACTCCCCCTGTTCCTCCTCTTCCGCTTCGCGACCAGCCGCCGCCGCACCTGGAGGCGCGGGAGGAGCAGGAGGTGGTGGTGGAGCGACCGGCGCCAACTCAGGCTCAATGACCGCTTCGTCTTCCTCGATCATCTCGCAATAGTTCGAAGGGAAGAGGCCGGCTTTGCCGCCGCTGTTCGTGCCGGACCACCACCCTGCAAGATGGTGGTAATCAGCAACATAATAAGGATGCTAGACTTAGCCCACCCTCGTCGAGCTCTTCGATCTGCGTGATGATTTCGCCTTCTCGTAGAGCGATCTCATTCTGCGCTCAAATCAGTCTGTTCCATAAAGCGACGCTTAAAACGACAAACATCCTCAGCGGCCTGGCGACAGATCATATCAGCAAGGGTTATGCTACATGTGAAGGGTCCTCACCTCATACTCATACATAGCCTTTGCCTTCTTTCCGGCCGGAGATGGAGCAGCACCGCCTCGTCGGGCGGCGACCGGCACAGGTGGTGAAACACCTGCTGGCGGAGCCTCTTCCAGAGTCAAGTCCGACTTCAGTCTCTCGAGCTCATCGACTTGCTGCGGCCTCGTCAGCTATCATCCCGCATTTGAGAATCGCTTACCGGATCAGAGGACTGCGCAGGCGGAGGGGGTGGCGGAGGCGGAGGTGGCGGCGGTGCAATCGCCTCTTCCTCCGGACCGTCTTCTGCCACTGCTTCGGGTCGGAAGGGGGTCGCGGGTGCCGGAGGAGGTGCAGGTGCATCCCAATCGTCGTCCTCTTCTTTCTCCGCGTCTGAGTCAGGTGTAGCTGCACGAGGCGGAAGTGTAGGTGCTGGAGGAGCGGCTGGAGCGGGAGGAGCTGGTGAAGCGGTAAGCGCTTCAGTGGCCTGGGCAGCGGCAGCGATTCCCATGCCTGTCAAAGCGCCGACTCCGACGCCAGCTGATTTTATTCAGCTTGACTGCCTGTTTCGAAATGGACTCACCAGCTGCTGACGCCCCCGAACTTGACCTCTCCTCTTCCTCCTTCTGCCGCCTCGTCTCCGCTTGCCTCTCCGACCATGTCAACTTAGTTCCGCTTGGCGTCGGCGCTGTCGCACTGGATGCGGCGGCACCCCCTGAGAAAGCGGCCATCCGATCTTTGATGCTTCCTCCGGTTGATGGGGCTTCTGGCGAGCTGTCCTGCGCACCGCCGGGATTCCATCGATTGGCCAACTTCCCGGGAGTCGCGAGTTTGACTGGCTCATACGCCGTGCCTACAGGGGCGATGCGGTCGTCGGATGCGGGCTTGGAGGCTTCGGCTGGCGCAGGTGTAGATGCTGAGGCTATACGCTCCGGTGCTGAAGGGCGGGATGCCGCGGGGATTGCGGGTGGAGCTGCAGGAGCTGGAGGAGGGGATGGTGTAGGCTCAGGAGAAGGCTGTCGAGGAGCCGTAGGAGGTGCCTGCGCTGCAGAAGCAACAGGTGTGGGACGCCCGAAGATGGAAGCGGGAGTCGAGACGGTCGCAGGCTGTCCGTGAGTCAGCAAGATTCAGCGATTCAACCTGAAACCCGGACCTTGCCTTGAGCTCCCCCCAATCCTTGGCTCGGACGATAGCTCGGTGTCGGCTTGGACGATGCGGCTGGAGCAGCCGGCGCAGCAGCCGAGGATGAATACTTTGACCCGCCAGATTCCTGCAGCCGCTTATGGATCAAAGCGGGGGTGACATCGAGCTGGGAGGATGTCAGCATCAAATCTTAACCGTGATCAGACACCTACGTCCGAGCGAGCTTGTAGAACGAGATGAGCGCCTTTGAGGAAATTATTGGACACCTGGTTCATGTGCATATCTGCGAAACGAGCTCCGTTAGCTCTGCCGTTCTCTCAGCTACAAAAGACCGAGAGAAATTGGCCGCGGGAGACGTGATTAAGCTGCGACTCACGAAACAACCCCTTCCTCGACTCTGGCACACCTTCTCCACACCAAGCGATGAGGACGAACTTATCCAACGAGCTCTGTACCCAGAGCTTCAGTAATCTTTCCCCGCGAGCCAGGTACGATGAAGCAGGCTCTCACACCCTGATCCTTGACTCGAGCAAACGCATATTGGATCCTTTGAGTGAACCATCAGCCCCTCGTCGCAGAGGGATCAAATACTCTACCTCCCATCCATGAACTCCTCTTCCAAATCGTCCAACCCGCTCCCGGTTGCCTGTACCTTCAACTCATTCCCCGTCTGATTATAGATCGCCCAGTCATACCCGGCAGAACCATGAATGATGGAATTGTACGTCGGCTGGAGGTCTGGAGCCGAGAATGAGATGGACATGACGGGGATATGGACTCCTTGAAGGTAGAGACGGATCAAGATGAGGAGACCGTCATGGCGAGGGAAAGTGAGAGCCACGTGGCTAAGAAGGAGCGCGGCATTTCCTGCAGCTTCTACGAAGATTTGGCTAGCAAACTCGACATCAGTTCCATCCTCCACTACTTCTTGGTCCGCAGCGTCTTGCCATATCGTGGCGAGGTGACTATCAGTCATGCCTTTGAACTACTCAAAATGGGACAACCTCGAGGCAAGCTCTCCCCTCGATCACCCCATCACAGCTGATCCACCCTCCAGCTGTCCGACGATTCGGACATCGAAGAGCACCCCAACGTCGACAAGCGATCCATGATTAAATGGAAGCAGCGAGACATTCATGAAAAGCGGGAAGCACGTCGTCTGCGTATCGCCAAGTTAAGATCCGAACTCTCACTCACCATCCTCCTGCGACCTCGAATTCAGAGCGTTCTCAATGGACTGTCTGAACGAGGGATCGACCACTTCCGAGCTGTGCAACGACGCTTGAAGGAGAATCCGAGTCCAGAGAAGCCGGAAACCGGAGCGTCTAATCAGCCTACCTACGATATGATGCTTGGACAGCTGCTTGGTGATGTCTGGCGAGAAGCGGCTTGGATAGTGGACGGAGCAAAGGAGGAGGGCGGAGTCGTGAAGAGGGACGGGAAAAAGGTGGATGAGAAGAGTGGGGAGCCCGAGTGGTCGACTGATGCCGTCCCGGATGGGAAGAAGGAGGGGTTGACCGAGGCACTGGAGGGGAGATTGAGATGGCATCTGACTGAGCTGGACCGACGGGATGAAGAGGTGAAGGGCGAGATTGATGAGGAGGAGAAGGAGCAGAAGAAGAAGATCACCTCGGAGGATATCAAGGAGGGGTGGTCGCAGAGTACTGTTGCTCCCGCCAAACCGAGTCCGCTGGAGGACAAGCCGAAGCCGAAGCCTGAGAGGACGACGACCGAGACGATCGAGGTGCTCAACCCGAACGCCGTTGCAAGCGTACGATTATCGAATGAATAGTGAATCTTGCTGACGTTTATCAGTCTCCTACGCAGCCCGAGGAAGACGAGCCCGATTTCGGTCCCCTCACCCCTTCCGCCCGCGCGTTCGCTCAGATCCCCATCGGCGACTTTTCCAAATCCTACGCCTTCATTCAGCGGGACTCCTCCGTCCTCACAGAATCGACTCACGACTCCCTCCTCGCAGAAGCGTTCGATGCGGAACGTCGGGGCGAGAAAGATCTCGCACGGCGCTGTGTCCATCAGTCATTACTAGTGAACTATTGTCGAAAGCTGGGACGAGATGGAGTCGGGCTGTTCTTTCAAAAGTATGCTGAATGTCATGCTGCATAGCTGACTGACTCGCAGGATGATCTCAGCCAATCCAAAATCCATCGCCATGTTCAAAGACGACTTCGCCTCCACCTACGCACGCATCGAGACCCGGACGAAAGAGATGATCGCCGAAGAGTCAGTCGATCGAGAACAGATCCAACTCGTGGCGGAAGACCCATCGATGCGAATCTCCTTCAACCTCCCTGATGGTCCGCCACCCGCCGAGCTGCGGGTTGAGGGCGAAGGGTCCGAGGAGATGGATATCGAGCAGGTCAGGGCATTCTTGCAGATGAAGTGGGATACATTTGAGGGGTTTGATGAGGTGATGAAGAGGGCGTTGAGGACGGAGAAGCTGGATGAGGTGAATGAGGTATTGGGAGGGATGAAAGTGGACGAGGCGGAGAAGGTGGTAGAGCTGTTGCAGGAGGGTGGGATGTTGAGCTTCAGGTGGGTGCCGACCGACCCTGAGGGTACTCGAGCTGACATGTAGCGGCAGTGAGCGGGGAGTCCGGGACATGACCCAGTAATGATTATGCGCGAACATGGCTTCTGCCTCCTTTGCATGCATATGACAGCTGTTCGCTGCCTGCGACAAACGATTGGATGCAGACTCGCTCCTCCCAGTAGAGGATAGTCCTTACTCAACAGTAAGATAATGCATGCAACCCGCTACAGCCCACTCAATCCTCCTAGCGCACCCGCATCAAATCCTCCAATCCGATCCATCTCATCCCCATCCTCATCCCCCATCCCGAAATCCAGATCACCCATCCCCATACCCCTCATGACCCGCTCAACCTCCTTCCCCGCCCGCTTCCGTCGATCGTCCTCATCCTCAACTCCCGCCAACTCCGCTCGTACCGCCTGTAAGTGCAACAATAGAGGAGTGGGATCCATCGAGAGCAGTCCATGTCCTCCATCTTCTTCCCGTCCTGATCGGCGATGAGGCGCAGCTTGGAAGGGTGCAAAATCGTCGAAATCATCCTCAAAGCCCGCTTCTTCTTTCTCTTCGGCAGGTGGTGACGGACTACGCGAACGTACGATTGAGCCCTCGAGTTCATCGTGATCCTCCTGATCCTCGGGAAGTGCCACGAACTCGTCCCCATCCTCATCGTCAAGCCAGTCGTCCAGGCGAGCATATTCTTCTTCCTCAAGATGTACCTCCTCATCTTCTTGCCCATCAGGCAGCTCCCGCCGTAATTCCTCCAAACCCGGAAAGTCGGTGGTCGATAACACTCCCTCTTTCGTTTGAGAAGTGGAGGGAGCGAAGGTCACCGGGAACACCGCGCTCTCTTCTTCCTCTTCGTATTCCTCCAGATCATCCTCGTCCGAATCTATCAACTCGCCAGAAGGGCCGCTTGTGGCTTTCCGGACCATCCCGGGCCACATGTGCGTCATCAACGTCTGTCTCACCTCTTCCAGCGGAGACATAGCTACAATCATAATAAGGATCTTCAGCTCCGTGCCAAATGACCGAGGAGGAAGGAGGACCTACGCCGCTCGTCGTCGTCCTCGGCTACACCGACCTCATCGACCAATTCTATGCCCAGCTCCCCAAACACCTCTTCCACTTCG